>Ga0222719_10003646_pt1 | contig 13637 bp, 13 predicted proteins | sample C33_34DmetaG_FD_165039 | JGI IMG/M metagenome (GOLD analysis project Ga0222719, IMG submission 165039) | Estuarine water microbial communities from San Francisco Bay, California, United States - C33_34D | ecosystem: Environmental > Aquatic > Marine > Unclassified | place: USA: California...
GGTCATTCGTGCCAGGATCTTGGTCAGTTCAAGCTTGCGACAGACATCGAAGATGTGGGAAATCAACAGCCTTCCCAAACCCAGGCTGCGCAGATTCGGCGCGATATTCACCCGTATCTCGCCGATTCTTCGAGTCCAGGGCGCGCTTTCCCGATGCACGGTCGCATACCCCACCAATTCGTCGTCAGTATAGGCAAGCAGCGAAGTGGAGCTGCCGTTTTTGATATTTTCTAACCAACCATTTATCGCTTCTTCCTGAGTGAGATCTATGGTCAGGAACAGCAGGTCTTCTTCGGGGAGATTCTGCGCGAACTTTATCAGGGCATTCTTGTCCGTCTCGCCCATGGCTTTCAGAGTGATGGTTGTGCCATTGCTAAGTTCAGCGCTCTTGGGATAGCCAGCCAGGGGCGTTTGTGATTCGGATTTAATCATTGTTATTAGCCACTCAAATTTGACAGCTTAAGTACCAGTGAGTTCTTCAACATGTTGGCGCGCTGCCGCCAGTAATTCATCGAAAGCTTCATTGCTTGCTGCAGTGAGCGCCCCTAGATCTGGCATTAGTCGAGGTTCACAGATGTAGTTGATATAGAGTTCCTTGTTGTAACTGAGTACCGTGGTGCTGAATCCGACGTTGCCACAGAGGATCAGCAAGCCAATAGTGTCGCGCACTTTATGTCCCGCCAGGTAGAGAGGAACCTGCACCCCGGGAACATTGGTACAGACGAAATTTATGCCCACATTGGGTGGCTGCCAGCCAAGATCGGGCATGACCGGAAGCGGAAAGCGCGCGGCCCAGACTGTGGGATCGAGTGAAGTGCCAACGACTTGTGTTGGTGCCATGGCCAGTGGCCAAATACCGCTGCCAGCCTCTGACGCCAAGGTAACCGCCTGAGCGTCCTCATTTGACTTGATGTTTTCCATTTCCGTGCGGACAGCGGCTAGTCGACTGGATGGGTCCATAGGCCATGCCGGCAGCATGGGGAAAATCGCCGACACCTGGTTCCCCAGCGCGCCTTTCAAATCTTCAGTCCGCACATTGACTGGGCACATGACGCGCATGTGCTTGTTTTCGAGTTTCTGCTCGTGGTTTGAAAGATAGCGAGCCATGCCTTCACTTACTACGGTGAGGACGACATCGTTGATGGTACCCCCGAATGCCCGTCTCACTTCGCGAATCTCGCTAAAGGAGCGTCTTAAAAAATCTGCTCGCCGTTTTGGGCCAACCATGGACCTGTTAAATGGCGCTGTGATGGCGGGTCTGGTGACAAAATCGGTAAATACTTTTGAGGCGCGCTGGATCAATTCCCTCTGCTTGCCGTTTTCCGGCATCCAATCTGTTGGTCGTATTTCACTTAGCGCGCGGAGATTGTCTTGAACCGCTTCGTTATATAACTGCAGCTGCCCCGGCGGTTGCTCGACGTCTTTTTGTGGCGGGGCTTCAGGCGGTGTCGGATCGGGTTCGAAGTCATACATCACCTGTGCCAGTTCCATGCCAGAGGCACCGTCGATCATGCAGTGGTGGGTTCTATTCAGTACGAATGTGAGACCCGGGAGGCCGGTGACGATATGGTTTTCCCACAGTGGCTTTGAACGATCCAGCATTGGCTCGTTAAGGTCCACCGTAAAATTCAGCGCTTCCTGAAACGAAACTTCGGCGGGCAGTTCGTGGTGATAGAGGTGCTTGCTCAGGTCAAAATCAGGATCGTCCACCCATTTGGGGTGGGACATATTAAACGGCACCATCGCAATCCTGCGTTTATAGGCCGGAAGCAGGTGCATACGCTGCGCGAAATGCTGAAAGAAGCGTTCGTAGGTCAATTCGCCTTCAACAACGAAGACGGAGGAGATGTGCATCGGGCCGCTCGCAGTCTCCGAATACAGGAAAGCGGCGTCGGTGGCGCTGAGTCTCATGCAGGGTATTCAATATATTGCTTTGAAGCCATCTTAGCATGAACCTGTCGATTACTTGCAAAGCCCTTGGCCTCAATATGCGGGAAGCCCGAGGGCTCTGTCTTATCCAGCCCAACGCTGGACAAGTGCACGTGACAAGGCTAGTTTTAGAGTACTGAAAATGCGCCAGGCCGCTGTTTAAGCGGCATCTTTAGAGCGCTCATCTGACGTTTCCATTAGCACAATAGAATGAGAACAACATAAACAGCCTCGCAGCAGTTGGAGAAGCCCATGTCGAAAGAATTCAAAATGAAACCTGAGAATCGTCGTGATCCACGACTTGATCGTCGAGACTTACTTAAGTTTTTGGCGGCCAGCCCTTTACTGACAACTTATTCTGCTTTTGCGCAGGAAGTCGAGGAAGTGTTAGGTGAGCGTCTACAAAATCCCTCAGAGGTGATCAATGTTTTTGAGATGGAAGCGGTAGCACGCAAGAATATTCCACCTGCGCACATGGGCTATCTCTCCACCGGTGTGGACAGTGACAATACGCTGCGTGCGAATCGCGATGGCTTTACCCGTTTCCAAATCAAACCTCGCAGACTCGTGGATGTTAGTGAGACTGATACCAATGTGAATATCCTGGGTACGGAGGCGAGTTCGCCTATATTTCTTTGCCCCGTTGGAAGTCAGGGTGCCTATAATGCCGAAGCGGAATTGGGCACGGCACGCGCTGCCGCCGCAAAGGGTCATCATATGGTGTTGTCCACACAATCATCAACGCCAGTTGAAGCTGTGGCGGAAGCCAGGGGAGCCCCTATCTGGCACCAGCTATATCCAACCACGCGCTGGGAATACACCGTTGCGATGCTGCAACGGGCAGAAGCAGCAGGCTGCACCGCGGTTTGTTTAACCATCGATCTGCCTGGTGGGCGCAACACAGAAACCCAGTCCATCATGATGCGCGATGATGATCGCACCTGCTCAAATTGCCACTCCGGTCAGGCCAAACCTATTTTTGATGGTTTGGACATGCGGGGTGTAGGCCTGAACAATCCGGCTCTGACCTGGGATGTTATTGGTCGCATGAAGGAAGTCACCAATATGAATGTCATTATTAAAGGCATCGAAGTTGGACCAGATGCGGCGCTTGCAGTGCAGTATGGGGCAGATGCGATCTGGGTTTCCAACCACGGTGGTCGCGCCGTTGAATCTGAGCGGGGCACTATCGAATGCCTGCCCGAAATTGTCGCGGCGGTGAATGGCAGAATTCCTGTTATCGTGGACAGCGGCTTCCGTCGTGGCACGGATATCTATAAGGCGCTCGCGCTGGGTGCCTCCGCAGTTGGCATCGGCCGGCCTTATTGCTGGGGATTAGGTGCGTTTGGTCAGGCGGGAGTCGAGAGAGTGTTGGACCTGTTGAATCGCGAATTGCTGATCACAATGCGCGGTAGCGGCACGCCTACGATTGCGTCCATTGGTCCTGACTATGTCCATGATGCGGGCTACCGAGTTCCTCGAGGTACCCTGGGAAGAGAACAGCTCTAGACTCATCGTGATGATCAGGCGCCTGGGCGCTGTTATTTACTGCCAGCGTCTGGTTTGAGGGCGGACGCAAGCTAAAGCTTATTTCGCGTAGCGGGATTGGCCGTCAAACAAACAAAGCGAAAAGATGCGAGAGATAACGGGTGAGGACAGAATCGTGAGAAAACTAGTTGGCAGTTTGGCGTTGATTTTTTGTACATCGCTATACGCACAAGTTAGCAATCAATGGAAAATAATTCACGCCGGTGCCCTGCTGGCGGATGCCAGGGAAGCGGTACAAACCGAGCAAAGCATCCTTGTCAGGAACAATGTCATTGTCGATATTCGAGATGGCTATGTTTCCCCTGGGGATGTGACTGGTACCGCAAATGCCCGCGTAATCGATCTTAGCAATCAGTTTGTCCTGCCAGGGTTGATCGATTCTCACACCCATATTCTCAGCCAGCAAGAACCCAATCCGCGTGAGGTCAGAGTGACTCGTTCGAATGAAATGAGCACCCTGATGGGCTACGAATTTGGCATGCGTACTCTGCGGGCCGGATTTACCACGATTCGCAATGTCGGTGGCGCCAGAAATGCCATCTTCGCGCTCCGGGATGCTATCAATCAGGGTATCGTAATGGGACCCCGCATTCGCGCAGCTGGACAGGGCATTACGCCTACCGGAGGTCATGGTGATGGCGGTGGATTTCGTGATGATATTTTTCCCGATCCACACACTGGCGTTTGTGACGGCGTGGCGGAATGTCGCAAAGCTGTGCGCACTCAAGTGAAGTATGGTGCTGACCACATCAAATATGTTGCTACCGGTGGTGTGCTGAGCCAGACCGCCACTGGCACCGAGCAGCAGTTTACCGATGAAGAGCAAATAGCCCTGGTACAGGCCGCCCACGCCATGGGTCGCAAGGTAGCAGCCCATGCCCACGGCAAGGCGGGCATGATGGCTGCGTTGCGCGCAGGCGTTGATTCCATTGAGCATGGCTCGTATCTCGACGCTGAAGTCGCTGAGTTATTTGTGCAAACTGGCGCCTACTTAGTTCCGACGCTGATAGCCGGGCACACCGTGGAGCGTATCGCGACGGAACAGCCAGATTTTTTCGTTCCAGCAGTGCGGCAGAAAGCGCTTGAGGTTGGGCCAATCATGCGAAATGCGTTGCGGATCGCCCACGAGCGCGGCGTTAAGATCGCTTATGGCACCGATGCCGGGGTTAACGATCATGGTACGAATGCTTACGAGGCTGTGCTGATGAATGAGGCCGGTATGCCTGCTCGGGAAATTCTTATTGCGGCAACGGTAAACGCCGCTGACCTGATGAGCTTGACCGATGTGACTGGCACCATTGAGGCGGGCAAAGACGCCGACATTATCGCCGTCAGCAGCAGCCCGCTGGAGGATCTGGCAACCCTGTTGCAACCCACTTTTGTGATGGCCAGGGGCAACGAAGTGGATCTGGATGTGCCGCCGGTCGACCTGTTTCCGTGGCCTAACTTTTAGCCACTCATGGCGTGGAATTGACAGTGATATCAGTTAGGCGAACTCAAGGTAGTCATAGCTTTGCGCCAGCGATTCTATTCTCCATCCTCTGTAATTTTTATCGCCAGGACAGGCGCAACCTCTCTCTGAACGTTACCCGGATATTCACGCGGAACTCGTGCAGATGGCGGATGACTATCTCAGCTTTCGCGAAATGCAAGGTTTTAATCACTACATGAACCTGGCGGAGGCCTATCGCTGGCAGGATGAGATGGCGCGTATTATGGCGCCAACCATGGGCGGCATAGCGGGCTATAAAGCGGGCGGGCATGATTCTGGCCCGGGCTTTCCCACTTTCCCGCCAGAGGGCATCCGGGGAATTATTCTTGAGGGCATGATGCGTCCATCTGGCACTAGGGTGGGTCTTGAGCAGTTTCGTCGAGGGTTTCTGAAGGCGGGCTTTGCCATGCCGGTTCTTATCGTGCAGGGTGCGAAAGACCGCTATTCGGTGACTTCTGAGGTGCAGAAGTACACATCGGAGATCAATGCGCCGATTAAAAATACTATGGTCATCGAGGGGGCAGCCACAGCGGGTTCTGGCTACGCGAGGGGTTTCTCGCCGAGTTGAATCAGCATCTAGGCCCATTGTTAATCGATTAGGGTAAATAGATTCATGATCTGAATCTATTTACTCCCTCAAATGGCTGACTTAGCATCGAGACAGGTTTAGACAGGGGGAATAACAATGCAAAAAAATAAGATCCTTATAGCCGTGCCGATAGCAGTGGGCGTGGCGCTTTCAGCCTTTACTATTTTGGCCCAGCAGGATGACGAAGAGCCGCCAGAGATGGGCGTGTTTCTTACCAGCGTGGGACAAGGCAATGGCGGCGACCTGGGTGGTCTGGCGGGCGCCGATGCCCATTGCCAGCAGCTGGCTTCCAATGGAGGGATGGGGCATCGCACCTGGCACGCCTATCTGAGCACGCAAGGTCCAGGCGCGGTGAACGCACGTGATCGTATTGGGCAGGGTCCCTGGGCCAATGCCAACGGTCTGGTCATGGCCACTAGCGTAGAGAGCCTGCACTACGATAACTCCAACTTCAACTGGAGCTATATGCTGGATGAAAATGGCAACCAGTTTGCTTCACGTATCGATGGTGACCCGAATTTTACCGAGCATGATGTGTTAACCGGCACCCAGATCGATGGTACTGCGTTTCCTGCTGGTAACGACATGACCTGCAGTAACTGGACTAGCAGTAGAGAAGGCAGTGCGCGAGTCGGTCACGCCGATCGTTATTCTTTCACCACACCCGGATCGCCCTGGAATTCATCACATGGCACACCGGGATGTACGCAAGAAAATCTCGTGAGTGTGGGTGGTGCAGGCTTACTTTATTGCTTTGCTATCGATTAGCTTACCCTTTAGGGGCTTAAGGCCGTGACCCTTATTCAGGGCCGCGGCCTTTTTCGTTGTACAATCATGCGCAATTACCAACTGCAGGCGCGCTGATGCTTTTAGATTCACAGAGCCGAAAATCAAAGGGAGAAGTTTGATGAAGTACGATGATGTGGTTCTCGGCAGACGCAGTATCCGTGGCTACCAGAACAAGCCGTTGTCAAAGTCTTTGATCAAGGAAGTGATAGAGATTGCCATGCGTGCCCCCTCGTCACTGAACACGCAACCCTGGAACTTCTATGTCGTTGCGGGTGAGCCTCTGGACAAGATCCGTGCTGGCAACACTGAGCGCAATCTGGCCGGCGTGCCTGATTCGAGGGAGTTCCGTAATCACGGTGCTTATGAGGGTGTGCATAGGGAGCGGCAAATCGGCATAGCCAAGCAATTGTTCAAGGTGATGAAAATTGAGCGTGACGACAAAGAGGCCAGACAGAGTTGGGTGCTCAGGGGCTTTCGCCAGTTCGATGCACCGGTATCTGTGGTTGTAACTTATGACCGCTCCATTCACGGCGGCGATATCGCTCCTTTCGATTGCGGTGGCGTCACCAATGCCCTGGTCAATGCCGCCTGGTCGCGAGGATTGGGATGTGTCATCAACAGCCAAGGGATCATGCAATCCCCTGTCGTGCGAGAGCACGCAGGCATTCCAGATGATCAGGTCATTATGATCTGTGTCGCCATGGGCTTTCCAGATGAAAGCTTTCCTGCCAATGCGGTTGTCTCTGAAAGAAAGTCAGTGGATGAGGCGGCGGTATTTGTTGGTTTCGAGGGCTAGTATTTCGGTGAAAGTCGGGTCTCTGCCTAGAGTGCATTCATATTTCTGACAATCTTATTTGGATACTGACTGCAGAAAAACCTCAGCCAATTGCTTGACCATTTTTCTGAATTCCGCTGTGTTGCTGGCTTTCTTTTTGACGCCGTTCAGACCAGTGAACAGGAGTTCGACAAAAGCCTTGGGCTTGAGCGGGCTGTTTTCAAAATTGACCTCACCTGCCTGCTCGGCATCGCTGAGCGTCTTGGCCAGGGCGGCATGTAATCTGACGATGTCTTTCATCATTAATTCCGAGGCCAGGCTCTGGCTAATGTCCATTAGTTCAGCGCCATGGGGAGAGTCGGCAATCGGCTCGTAGAAGATGCGCTCAAACACCAGCAGTGCTGCGATAATGCGCTCGTTTGTGTCACCGCCGCCTGCTAGCACGCCCAGTGCCTGCTCGATGGCCTGATCAAGACGAAACGCCGCGAGCCCCTGAAACAGGTTTTCCTTGTTATCAAACATCAAATACAGCGCAGGCCGCGAAATACCTGCGGCCTGGGCAATATCATTCATGGTGGTGCGTCGGAATCCATACTGCGCGAACACAGTTGCGGCAGCTTCATAGATTGCTTCGCGCTTTGCTCTATGCCGTTCAATATTTGTTTCAGGTTTATTCATCGTGGAATTTCCAACCGAGGGAGTGCACTCACGAAAGGATTAGTATACTATTTATATGAACATTCTGACAAATAGTAACTAATATGTCAGTGTTTATAAACTTGCGTATAAGCATTTGCTTAGCCGCATGTTAAGCGCGTGTTGAAACACAAAGTGCAGTGGGACTTAAATCCTAGCGCTTTCTAACAAGATTTCGATGACTATAAGCCCGGCTCTCTGAGCGATTAGGCTTGTAAGGCTTCCAACCTGAAATAAACTGGAGGAGATAATGAGCACTTCTTTCTGGGTTAATGGCGAACAGCAGACGGTAGATGTCGACCCGTCCAAGCCGCTGCTCTGGGTATTAAGAGAGCAGCTAGCACTAACAGGCACAAAATTTGGCTGCGGCATTGCCCAGTGTGGAGCCTGCACGGTGCACATTGATGGGCAAGCCATGCGCTCCTGCGTGACACCCATCTCAAGAGTCGAAGGCCGACAGGTTACGACCATCGAGGGATTAAGCAGCGACGACGGCGAACTGCATCCACTGCAGCAGGCCTGGATTGAACATCAGGTGCCTCAGTGTGGTTACTGCCAAGCCGGTCAACTGATGTCGGCTTCCGCCTTGCTATCGAACAATCCCAATCCCTCTGATGCCGATATCGATGCAGCCATGAGCGGCAACATCTGTCGCTGCGGCATGTATGGGCGCATTCGTGAAGCCATCAAGACCACCAGCGTGGCATCAGCCACTGATGAGAAACTGTTCTACAACGTAGCGGGGGTGGATCATGTCTAAACTGACTCGACGTGCGTTCATCACAACAGGAATCGTTGCCGGGGGCGGCCTTGTCGTCGGCATCGCTATGCGACCCGGTAACCAGGTCAAAGACCTCGCCAGCAAACTCGGCGAGGGTGGTGAAGACCTGATTCATACTTATGTCAAACTGGACAGCGACAACGTGGTAACTGCCATCGTGCCACACTCGGAAATGGGCCAGGGTGTTCACACTGCACTTGGACAGATGTTGGCTGAAGAACTGGATGCTGACTGGAGCCAGGTAAAGGTCGAGGAAGCGCCGGCTATTGGAGAATACGCCAGCTACTCCGCCGGCAGACGCTATCTGTTTGCTGGAGTCGACTTCCCCAATCTGGTTATACCGACGGTCGATGGTGTCATGATGCGGGTTGCGGATATGCTGAATCTGCAGATAACCGGCGGCAGCATGAGTGTGCGAACCACAGGCATCATGGCCATGCGAATTGCGGGAGCAGCGACCAGGGAATTACTGCAAACAGCTGCAGCAGATGCCTGGGACGTGCCGGTGACAGAGGTCACTACCGAGAATAGCCATGTCGTGCATGCGGCAAGCAACAGAAGAGAGCCTTATGCTGCTTTCGCTACAGCCGTTGCCGAGATGACGCCTTCTCAAACACCAACTTTCAAGGATCCTGCAGACTATAAGATCGTGGGCAAGTATGTGCCTCGTCGTGATATTCCGGCCAAGGTGGATGGCTCTGCACAGTTCGCGCTGGACGTCCGCTTACCGGATATGGCCTATGCCAGTGTGGTTCGTTCTCCAGTGCCCGGTGGTAGCGTGGCAGCGGTCGATGATGCCGCCGCCCGTGCGATTGAGGGAGTAGTGGATGTAGTAGTCATTCCGAAATCTTCCGTAGGTGGCATGTTAGGAGAGACGTTGTCTACCGAGGCGGTAGCGGTGGTGGCCGATAGTTACTGGACAGCCAATCGTGCTGTGCAGGCTCTCAATATCACCTGGAGCGAGACCGGCTTCGAATCTGTCTCCAGTGACGACATCTATGCCCAGTTCGAACGCGACATCTCCGCGAAAACCGAACGTGAAACTGATCGCAAGGCAGGTGAAACAGAATCCGCGTTTGCATCTGCGGCTAGAGTCCTTGATGCTGACTATCACGTGCCATTTCTGGCGCACACCTGTATGGAGCCGTTGAACGCAACTGCAGACGTGAAGAGTGACAGCGCCGAAATCTGGGTGGGTTGTCAGAACCCCCTGGGATTCCGCCGCGATGTCGCCAGCATACTTGGTATGGATCCTGAGAATGTCACCCTGAACAATCACATCATGGGAGGAGGCTTTGGACGCAAGGCCCGTCCAGACTATGCGATGCAGGTTGCATTGCTCTCCCGGGCCGTGGGCCGCCCGGTGCAGCTGATCTGGTCACGGGAAGAAGATGTGCGTCAGGATTTTTATCGTCCGGCTGTACAGAGTCGCTTTCGCGCCGCCTTCGACAGTGATGACAATTTGATCGCGTGGGAAAATACGTACACCAACAAGAATGAGCCTATCGAAGCGCCACTGATTCCCTACTCGGTGCCCGCTCAGGATATCGGTTATGTCAGCAGCCCGGTGCATATCCCGTTCGGTGCCTGGCGCAGCGTGGATCATTCCCAGCACGGTTTCTTCACCGAGTCATTTATTGATGAAGCTGCCAACGCGGCTGGCAAGGACCCTTATGAATTCCGGGCCGAGTTGCTGCAGAATAGTCCGCGCCATCTCGCGGTGCTGACCCGGGTCGCCGAGGAAGCGCAGTGGAGTCGTCCACTACCAGCAGGTCGAGGACGCGGTATCTCTCTGCAAGAGTCTTTTGGTTCGCTGGTTGCCCAGGTGGTGGAAGTGACCGTGGCAGATGGACAGGTGGCTGTCGATCGTGTGGTCGCAGTGATCGATCCAGGGCTAGCGGTTGCGCCAGACGGCATCGCTGCTCAGCTGGAATCCGGCATCATCTATGGCCTCACCGCTGCCTTGCACGGGGAGATTAGCATCGAGAATGGCGCCGTGGCTCAGAGCAACTTCGATGACTACAAGTCTGTCAGGATGAACGAAGCACCGCTTATCGAGACACACGTTATCAACAGTGGTCATGACATCGGCGGCGCCGGTGAACCGGGTACGCCCGGAATCGCTCCGGCTCTGGCCAACGCCGTATTCGATGCCACTGGTTTGCGCATCAGGCAGTTGCCGTTAGGCAACTTTGACCTGAATTACCAGGCCGAAGAATCTGGCGTCGTGGGCTGAATCCAGTCAGGAGATCGTTATGGCTCCTGCATTAAAGATGATAGCTGTCGTAACCGAGGCCGATACTGGCCTTGGTTTCGCCTTTAGTGCGGGCCTGGCCTGCAATCCTGACGGCCCAGTATTGTAAGATTCTGATCTAAACCCTGCTTTGTACTTGTATGCGGTTCTGAATCAATTTAGGCTCAGAAAATAATTGTGTAATCTCTGTCCGACGCCCTGGCTGTAGCGGAATAGTTTGGCGGAAACGTCTGGTGAAATTAGCATGATCCGATCAATCTATTCGTTTTTGTTTGTAGCGATATTGATTCCTGCTGGGGCTGGAGTTGCAGCCGCCAGTCAGGAAGCCGCAATCCAATATCTACTCGACGCCGTGGAAAGCAGCAGCTGCCGCTTTGTCCGCAATGACATTACTTACTCCAGTCGGGAGTTTCTCGGGCATTTGCAATCAAAAATGGCGCTTAATGAAGAGCTGATCGGCAGCGCAGAAGAATTTATCGAAAAGATCGCGACCCGCAGTGCCGTTAGCGAGATACCCTATGTGGCGATTTGCGACGGTCAATTGAAAATTACCCAGGACTGGTTTTTCGATTTACTGGCTAATTATCGAAGCAACAACTGATTGAGGGTTATCATAAAGGTCCGGAACTGCTGTGAATGCAAATTTGACCAGGGTTTGTCCGTATTCCTCTGATGGTAATCCAAGAATAGATGGGCGACATTGACCTTAGAGCCACTCTAGGCCTTTAAATAGGTACTCCTGTGATGAGATCAGACGAATGCTCCAGAAGAGCCTCGCCATAATATTAGCTGTATCGTTGTTTGCTCCCCTGAATTCAGGTGCGGCGGCATGGATGTCTATGTCCATGGCTGATAGCAACGCTGCCATCACAACGATGGGGGTGCACGAGCACACCCGCCCTGATCACCATTCAGGCGCCGCTTCCAGCGCTAACCACCACCAATCACACTCGATGCATGCTGAAGCTCACGATGAGCACGATGAGCACAGTGAAGAGGACTGCGAAGAACACTGCATGTCTTGCAGCAATCACTGTTCTAGTCTCGCAGTCGTCTCCAGCCAGTCCAAGCGTTACGGCCAGGTCAGGTTACTGGCTGCTACCACAGCAGGGCTTACCTCAGCACATCCAGAGTTGCTATCACAAGAGTCAGGCCGCGCATGTTCCTTCCTGCCATGCCAATATTGATAAGCCTGATTGGCTATTGAGAATTTGTGCTGCGCTTTTCGTGCTGCTGTATATTGCTCATTTGCTCTTGGGAGAGTCCATGCCCGCGGGTTGGTTCATGCTGCTTTCGCATTCAGTTTTTGAGTTAGCAAATACCATCTGGTGGGGCGTGGCGCTTGGCATTGTCATGATCGCGATTCTGGGCAAAGTGCCGAAGGAATTCGTGATGAGCGTGTTGGGTACTCGACGAGGAGCGAGTGGAATCTGGCGCGCCACATTTGTCGGTGTGCTGCTGGATCTCTGCAGTCACCGTATCCTAATGGTTGGTGCCAAATTATACGAGCGAGGTGCCAGTGCTGGGCAGGTCATGGCTTTTCTTGTAGCCAGTCCCTGGAACTCCTTTTCATTGACCTTGATTCTAATCGCGCTTGTTGGCTTGCCGTGGACATTGGGCTTCATCGTCTTATCCATGGTTATCGCTTTCATCACAGGCCTACTTTTTGACTATTACGTGAGTCGTGGCGTGCTGCCGCAGAACACGCAACAGATCGACCTGCCATTGGATTTTCAGTTCTGGCCAGAGGCTCGCAAGCAGCTTGCACAAGCTGACTTCAGTCTGGGCAATATGTGGCAGGCGATGATGGATGGGCTGAATGCGGCCACGCCATCTTATAGAGCAAAGTGGTGATATATGGATTTACGCTATGACATAGTAGTGATCGGTGCCGGTATTGCCGGTGCGTCCATCGCTGCCGAGTTAGCGCCTTCGGCCCGTGTTTTGCTGCTGGAGATGGAGTCACAGCCCGGCTATCACTCCACCGGCCGCTCTGCCGCCTATTTCTCTGCTTCATATGGCACTGCGGCGGTGCGAGGCATAACCGCTGCCAGCGAACAGTTTTACCGCAAGCCTCCAGATGGCTTCACTGAGCTGAGTTTGCTGCATCCCCGGGATGCGGTGTTCATTGCCCGTCAGGATCAGCTGGAGAAGATGCGTGAGTTTCACCAGGAAGTGCCCCAGCTGCAGGTTCTCAATCAGGACGAGGTGCTGCGGCGAGTGCCTATTCTTGATTCGAATTATCTCAGTGAAGGCTTGTTAGAGACCGGGGGAGGCGACCTGGAAGTTGATGCCATATTGCAGGGTTATCTGCGTCGCTTCAGGGCAGCAGGCGGCACGCTGTGTTGTGGCCAACAGGTGGATTCAATTGCTCAGCTACCCGGTGAATGGGCGCTTTCGTTGAATGATGTGAAGTTGTCCAACAAGCACAAACGAGAAGAAGTGCGCTGCGGCATAGTTGTTAACGCCGCGGGCTCCTGGGCAGGAGAGTTAGGCAAGCTCGCTGGGCTTGGCGACCTCGGTCTTCAGCCACGGCGCCGGACTGCGCTTCTGGTCAAGTTGCCTGACGCCATAGACGCATCGGAATGGCCGCTGACGATCGATGTCGAAGAGCAATTCTATTTTAAGCCTGACGCCGGTTTGCTGCTGGTTTCACCTGCAGATGAGACGCCCAGTATTGCCTGTGATGCACGGCCAGAAGAACTAGACATTGCTCTGGCCATGGATCGCCTTGAGCAAGTGACGTCGCTTGCAATTAATCGCATAGAACACAAGTGGGCAGGC
>Ga0222719_10003648_pt1 | contig 13635 bp, 15 predicted proteins | sample C33_34DmetaG_FD_165039 | JGI IMG/M metagenome (GOLD analysis project Ga0222719, IMG submission 165039) | Estuarine water microbial communities from San Francisco Bay, California, United States - C33_34D | ecosystem: Environmental > Aquatic > Marine > Unclassified | place: USA: California...
AGATACTGGGGGAGTGATTGAGTAAAAAATTAAGCAGTCGCCTTCTTGGCACGTGTCGTCTTCTTCGGCGCCGAGGTCGATGCCTCCACGACAGGGGCCTCCGGAGCCGCTGGAGCCGCTGGAGCCGCTGGAGCCTTGGCCGACACACACTTGCACGCACACGTACCGTCAGCACCTGGCTTACCTCGCGGACCTTGCGGACCTTCGGGACCTGCGGGACCACGCGGACCCGCGACGCCACCGCCGAGACCACCCTCTTCGACGATCTGAGTCAACGTAGTGAGGATGCCATACAACTTGTCTCGGTCAATGCGCGGGCGTTCCAATTCCTGAGCAATTTCTTGTCGGAGAGCGTCCATGACTTTGTTTATTATACATAAAGCTAAGATAATCTTTAATCAGTAAGGACATGATTTTCATAGGCCCAACCCTCCTGGCTGGTATAGGTCAGCATGCGTCAAAGTATTGTCGCCTGTTTCCTGAGAGCACGTACTACACAACATCCGATGACATCCCCGAAAGTGAACACGGCCTGCTGTTTACCATACCAGTGCCTCAGGTGTTGGAAAGAATTCCGTACATCAAAAGTCGTGTGAAAAACTTGGCCTGTATGACAGTGTGCGAAACCACCGAAGTGCACGAAGACTATGGTCTCCTGTTTAAACATTTTAAGAGAGTTGCCGTACCGAGTGAATTTTGTCAAGAAGTGTTCTCTCGTCAGTTTCCTGATACAGAATTCTACGTAGTACACGCACACATACCAGAACCTGAGGTGTATACTTTTTATCACATTGGAAATATTCTCGATGATAGAAAACAATTCCGTCACATATTAGAAGCATTCATCCGACTCAATGAACCAAAGTCTCGCCTGTTGGTGAAAGCGACGTGTATGAAAGATATACCACTGAACATCCCAAGAGTTGAAGTCGTCAACGGTCTCGTTGATGAAGAGCACATGGAAAGAATTCATAAAATCGGAGACTGCTATGTGAGTTTTTCAAAATCAGAAGGCGTTGGCATGGGCGCCGTCGAGGCCGCCCTCCGAGACAAACCTGTGATCATCACAGACTTTGGTGGGGCCCCTGAGTATGTGAAAACTCCCTATCTGGTACCGTGTGAACTTCAAGAGCTTGAAAGAGATGACTTTCTCTTTAAAAAAGGGATGCACTGGGGTAAACCAGATGCCGACAAGCTCTTGGAGTTCATGAGAGACGCCTTTCATAAGAAAGTACGATACATGGACCATACGCATACTAAAAATTTAGTTGGAAAGGATAACGTATTACATGAGTTCTTCACCAATGTAATTGGTCGCGAGAACGATGATACCAACGAGTAAAGTGCCTTGCATCATACTATCCTTCTGAGCGATAATGTACATGATGAGGTCATCGATAACTTGGATGCCTGTACTTTTTTTCGCCACTTTCGGAATTATAGATACAATAGCAATGTATAAAGCCATCGCGATGATAACTGGTCTTAAATTTTCCTGATCAAGGAACATCTTTAATAGGTTATAAGAAAAAAAGTAAATGCCCCCCCAGTTCACCACCTCATAGGAGAAATTCAGTAATCACCATCCATGGAGTGCCCACCTGCCCCTATGAAGCGCCGTATTCGCCGATGTGCATTTGATGAGGTAGAATATGTACACGTGCGATACATTGAAACGAAAGTCTATGACAGTGGACACGTGGAAAACGTCACGTGCAATCGTGTCTATACAGTAAACGACCTCTATGGAGATGAGGATGTCCTGAATACCACCACGAAGTGCTCCTATATTGGAAGAAACACGGCTGATAAAATCGGCATACACGGTCACGCTATCGCCATATACGACAAAAGGATTCGTAATAGTAAGAGTGCCTGTATAGTCCCGGGTGTCATCTTTCATCAAGTGATTTTAATTAAACAGTAGTGTGTTTTTTACAATATCCGTTACAGCTCGCCTTAAATCTACAACGTTCCCCAGACTTTGTCTTCCCTTGACAAAACCCACCTAACGCGGACTTTTTCTTTTGAGAAGGCTGCGCCTTTTTTGATTCGAGAATATGGACACTCCGAGACATCTTCTTTTCGCGCAACTCGCGTGCCTTCGTGACGCAACGCCACGTAGCATTCGCGAGTCGCACGCACCTCTCCGTGACGTCGCCACCGGTTCCGTAATGCTCCATCGCCTCTTTAAGCATGCGGTCCCATGACTCGTCACGTGAAATGTGCATCTTCCCCTGTATTATTTACGCGTCTTCTTTTTAATTGGGATTGGTGAACTCGCGCCTGGTTTTTTATTGGTTTTTTTCTTTGCGGGCGAAACTGGGGGGGATGTGCGCATTAATCTCCCTTTAATGTTAATTTGCTGACGCAATGTATGTATCCCCATCTTACGATTCATATATTGTACTGCCAAAGCCACTCTATTTCTATTCGCAAGACTTGGGTAAGGGAACATTGCTCGGTTAATAAGTTTTAAAGCTTCACGAGCTTCCCGCTGTTTGTTGTTATTAAAGCTATTGTACTTCTGCTGTATCCATTCCCTGTACGGGTGCATCCACCTATATATTTCCATATCCATTAAAAATACCTAACATTTTTTTATCAACTCTCCGCAATTGCAGACAAATAGAGGTCCACATCCCCCTTAAACTGAGGACACTTTTCCAACGTTTTTTGAGTCACCTCGTGCTGTACACCAAAGATGCGCTCCTTAAATGTTTTCATGTCTATACCAGTCGCGTTATGTATCTCCTGTTCAGACGCTACGTCCTTCGCCGCGGTGAGATACGCCGTGGCGTGATTCGCGTGTACCACACTGTGTAACGGTGACCCATCCTGCTGTGCCATCGTCGCATATTTTGCCGACCTTTTCATGAGTGTGTCCAACATTTTCACCTTTCCTCTTTTCGCATTTTGTGCCACGATGGAGCCCACACACACAGCTAAGATAATGTAGAGGTACATTTCTAAAATAACTCCAAGTTTTTTTAATTTATTTTTTCTGTGCATATCGTAAGATGTCAGATGCAGAATTAGATACCTCTGACCAATACATCGATACCAACATTCTCGGTGTGGATAACAAAGCAGCTGAGATTATTCAGGACATCGTCGTGACATCCGCGATAACCGGTGTCGCAGAGAGCGTTGCCTTTGGTACGCTTTGGAAGCTGGGTGGTAAACAGCTCGCCCGTGGCATAGAGGCGAAGATGAGTCAAAAAATGGCGACCCGTCTTTCAAAGGCAAACTTTTCACATCTCCGCAAATTGATGATGGACCGCATGCGCAAACTCATGAGTAAGGGACTACAAAAAGCGGGTGTCAAGGCGGGAACCACGGTTGCTGCGAAAGTCGGGACACGCGTCGCCACGGCTGGTGCGCGTGCGAGTTCGGGATGCGTCGCCGGTCCTGTGGGGTGCGCCGCAGGGGCGCTGTATTTTGTCGCAGACATGGCGTTTACTATTTTTAGCACCATCATGGATTTCACAGATAAGGAGGGTCTTCTTGTCCTGTTAAACAGGGCCTACATCGATGAACTCACCGAAGATTTTCATGAAATGTATGAAGCGGGTCTGAAAGATGCATTCGACGAAGCCACGGTTCCCGACAGTGAAGACAGGGCGCTGGAGTACATGAATGAAGAGAAGACGTTCGACCCCATCAATTTTCTTTTTGATTACAATGAACAAACAAAAAGTTATGAAATAAACATCGAATGGGCGACGCGTTTTGTAGAACTTGAAGACGAATACATGAAGAGCATAGGCATCATCGGCGATTGGCGCACGCGCATGGATGAAGCTGTACAACTCGGCGACAACCTGAGCGTCCCAGACCTGACCAAGAAAGATGGTGGTTCTAACATCCTAATGAGTATGAGTTCACTGTCGTCGTGTTTATGTTTTATGATGATTATTTTATTATTGGTATAGTAAGATGAGTGACACAAGGATTCCAACACTCGCAGAAAAAGAAGCGGCGGAGGAGTACGCCCTTTCCAAATTGTGTACAGAAATCCCGGGTAAATTCGGTGCGGGGTACACGATGTGGGACGACCGCGCGAAGTCGTGTAAAATCACACAAAAGGGGTGTCAGGCGACGCCGTCCAACCCAATCTCTCAGCTTCCATTTGATGGTGCGGGGAACATTAAAAGTTTCGATAAAAATAATCGCACGTTCGGATGGTTTTGGAAAAAGTTCCCAGCAGATTATCTCATCTGGAGAGCAACCAAGACGAGTGGTGGGAAAGCGGTGTGCGCCAAGGGGAATGAGTTTCTTTACCAATGGTGCATGTACCCAAAGACTCGTGGCGATGGCGACCACATTAAAGGTATCACCAACGTGCCAAGGTTTCAGTATAACGTGCGCAACGGGAAGGAGGAGTGTTACATTCCAAAGAGTTATTGTGATAACAGAGGGGTGAGCTATAACGCAACGACACGGGATTGCTACGTGTCCGCCAGCCAAAAGGCAAAGGAGTTTTTTGTAGGTTCTGTGATTACTCGTCGCAGTCGTCGCGCCTCCGATACCCGTTTGAAAAAGAACATCGAGTTGTATTACAAAGATTTCCTCCCAGGAGTGCACGTGTACACGTACGAATGGAATGACCTCGCGGCTACAACCTATGGATACATTGGTGGGGACGTTGGATTTCTCGCCAACGAGTTCCCAGAAGAGTACGTAGGCACTGATGACCTTGGATTTAAATACATAAAGACGGACATCGAAGATGATTTCATGCTTCGTGTCCGTGCATTTTTAGTGATTGTCGAACAATTGAAAAATAAAATGTACACATACTAGTATAAGATGGCGGTTAAATTCGGAGTTGACACTGGTGCTGCCACAAAAAGTGTCAGCAACATTAATATTGGTGCTGCCGTAAAAAGTGGTGACGCGGGTGCTATCGCAAAAGGTTTTGACGCGGGTGCTGTAGGTCGTGGTGCAGGAGGCTCTTCGTTAGGTAGTGCATTCAAGAACACAGCACAAAGTGTGAGAGCTGGTGTGTCATCCACCGCACGAGCTGCAGGTGACGCTGTTCAAGGTGCGTGGAACTCCATCCGTGGTGGTCCCAAGAAGGCTGGAAACCTCGTTGATGGCGCGAAGACGAAATCAAAGCCACTTCCAGAAGCTGAGGCACCTAAGACGAAAAATGACCTCGTCGCTGCTGGTTTGAAAGATGGCCCCGAGACAGATGCGGCTTTGAAAAATGCCGACGACGTCGCCAAGGACCCGAGTGTTGCCAAAACATTACAGAAGTGGGGTGTTCGTGGAGGTGTTGGTGTCATCTTCTTGATGATGCTTTACGACACCGCCAATCCTTTTGACGCCATCGCGAAAGGTGCCGAAGATACGAAAGATGCCGTCAAGGGTACGGCAGATATCATGAGTGGTCTTTTTAAAGGTTTGAAAGGAATACTCAGCTTTCTGACAGAAAACTGGATGGTATCAGCCGCATCCTCGTGCTGTTGTGTACTTCTCATGCTTTTGCCCATGTTCATGGGCGCTGGGCGGTCCATGGCACCGAGACCGAGGTTCGGTGGTCCATATTATTAAAAAAATCTCCGTACATACCAGATATGTCTAATGACGGTGGTGCCGCATTAGCCATAGTTGGATTATTTGCAATGAGTGCGAGTTCGGGTTTAGCTGCATATTTCTTAACACAGCAGCAGGAAGATAAACCATCACCGACGCCTACAGATGAAGATGATGTGGTGGTGACCCCTGATGAAATCAACCCATCGAATTGCCAAGGTGAAACAATGGTCATGAAAAAGGGGTGTCACAATACAGAGACGGGGGAAGTCTATGATGGCACCCCTGATAAGTGTGGTCCGGGTAAAGAATTGTGGGTCCCTGACCCAGAAGCTCCAGGGTATGTGGCAGCCGTGGGTGATGGGACGTGTGAGGGCGAACTTCGTGATTGTTCGGTGGATTGTCCCACACCGTGCTCGGGTGGTGAATGGAAACAGGACCCCTCGGATTATTGTAAAATCATAACGTATGACAATTCCAACCCTCCACAAAAAGTGGAGACGCGTCTTGACGGCACCAGTGTGTGTGGTACGGGCGTGGTCTCTGAAATTCTGGACGAAACCCGTGGCAACTTTGTTGAAGCCAGGGGTTTGGGTGCATGCACGAAGCAACGCGTGGGTTCGTGTGAAGTAGCGTGCCCCGCTGGAATGACCGCGTCGTCTGGGTGCGCGTACTATGCAAACCGACAGAAAAGCGCGAATGGGTGTATGAAAGTGGACGCCAACGGTGATGCTCTCGAGTATAGCCCCGATGGTTCGAATAATGTCGACTGTGGAGAATCGGGAAAACAAGAGTTTTTCTATTTACCCATCAACGCCTCGGGGTGTGGACGTCTCTCCGAATGGGAACCTTGTAGTGGTGAACCATGTAAGGTGCATTGCGTTGGAAACTGGCGACAGGCGAGCCCTTCAAATCCAGAGGGGTGGGAAGCGTGTACGGGAACCTGTGGGGAACAACCTCAAAAGATGCGAAAGTATCACATATCACAAGGTGCTCAACACGGAGGTGACGAGTGTACATTCGCGGATGAATTCACGGACTATACGAATTGTGGAAGCATTACTCCGTGTACAACGCCATGCGAAGGGTCATGGAGTGAATGGTCGCCGACATGCCCGACATGTGACACATCCTCGACGTCTGACAGTCGGTCCAGAACGTGGAATACGACTAGTACTTTACCCCCTGGATACTTATACTCACCGGCGTGTCCAACGCCAAGTACAGAAACAGAATACTGCCCGGCGACCTCACCATGTTGTGTAGTTGGTGCATGGCAAGATGGGACGTGTGCAACGAATGGTTTCATGACACAGACACGCGAGCTGACTGAAAATAAATCAGGGGCATGTGAAGGCGTTATCAAAACTCAACCTATGGCGTGTTGTTATCAAGCTGGTGATTGGACTGCTGAAGGAACATGTGGTCAGCATCAAGCAGGTAAACAAAAGTACACACAGACGACTACCGGTTATTGTACACCTGGAACGGAGATAAAGTATGAAGATTGCAAGGATTGTGTGTATAAGATGCAAGAAACTAACGAAAAATTATGTTTTAGCTATTTCACACACCCTCCACATAAAGCTGTAGGTAGAAGGATGGTTGTAACAGAACCAGCTGTTGGAACGGGTGGGTGCCCTACGGTAAAAGGATGGCGCTATGGGAATGACCCCTTGAGTATTATAAGGCATATTCCTAGTGAACTGTGTGATAAAACGCAGGATACGAATTACCTTACCGCTGCGCAGAATAATTTTGAAGGTTTAACTTGGACAGATGTATAAAGATTACACCCATTTGTTATATAAATGTCGTACAATCACAATTACCTTAAGAACCTCTTCCTTTCGGAAAGCTACGCGAATGCGTTGTTCCAGCTCGTGATGGAGCGCAACGCCGCGGAAGAGCCCGAGTTTTCAGATAAAATCCTCCGTCGTCTCTGGAAGAAAAAGGAACCGGAAGTTGACCACGACATCAACGACATCGCCGTGACTATTGAAAACGGTGAGTGGGACCTCGGCATCGAGACTGAACGACGGGTGTGTATATATACTTGCGAATCAAAGGATTTTCGCAAAAAGTACGGAGACTTTTACAGCGAACAAGGTATCACGTTCTGTTCCGAAGATGACCCCGAGGAAGTCGTCATCACACAAAACTTTGGACCTGATGACATGACCCTGTGCGTTGACGTGTGCCCTCACCTCGGCGAAGAGTACCCGCACATCATCAGAGAGATGGAACATAAAATCCCCGATGATGACGAAAACTATAGGTACGTCCTTCTCGTGGATGAGTGCACGGTAGAATCGTGTGAATGGGAGGACCTCGTAGATATTTTCGATCAACACGACATCACCTTGTGCTCGTTTAAGGAACTTATGCAATAATTAAGTACATATGCACATACGCTGGAATCACCAATGTTTCATCTGTTCAAATCCCATAGACTTTCAGATGAGACCAGAAACCGCCTATGAATGGCTCGCGTATTATCACTACAGATTCATATTCAACCCCATTCCATTGTTTATGAATCGCATGTACCTCAAATACATCGGCAAAAAGATGCGCCGCGTCTGTACGTACTGCTTCTTTACGTACCGACCCATACCGTTCCGCGTTCTCAGGGACCGAGAAATTGGTCGTGCGCGGATGCGTTGCACACCCTCTTTAAGTCTCACGCGTGGTGAAATTCAAAAATGGTTTGAGGCGATGCCATCATTTTTTTACCCAAATACCCCCCCAGATGAACAATCCCCAACACCCCAACAGCCATCATCATGACTGAAACTATACAAAAACTTACGCACATCGAACACATACTCAAGAGACCGGACAGCTATGTGGGTCCAGTTGAACAAAGTAAAGAGCAGTACTGGGTTCTTGAAGGTGATGCATTCGTGAAAAAGTGTCTACAGTACAGTCCAGCTTTATTAAAGATTTTTGATGAAATATTGGTGAACGCCATAGACAGAAACTCACTATTCCCGAAGCTCGTCACAAACATCTTGGTCGATATAGATAGGAACACGGGTGCGATCACAGTGTCAAACAACGGCCCTCTCGGTGGCATCGCCGTGTGTGAACACCCAACGGAGGGGTGCTGGAACCCTGAACTTACCTTTGGACACCTGTTGACGAGTACAAACTACGACGACACACAGAAACGTATCGTCGGTGGACGCAATGGCTATGGGGCAAAGTTGGCAAACATCTATTCTTCCAGTTTTGAAATTGTAGTCAAGGATGGCGAAAACAAACGCGTATACACACAGAGTTGGTCCAATAACATGACAAAGTGCAACCCACCAAAGTTGAAAAAGTTTCAAGGTGCGACATCTGTGGTGAGCATCACTTTTATTCCAGATTGGAAACGCTTTGGTATGAAGGGGATGACTGATGACATTTACGAAATTTTTCAAAAAAGAGTGTGGGATTCAAACATTTGTACAAGTCCCAGTTGTAAAATAAAATTTCAAGGGGAACCTTTACCAAAGATGTCTTTTGAAAAGTATGCAAAAATGTACACACAGACGACAACCATCGCCAGCGTCACCACCGACCGATGGTCTGTGTGCATCGCCCCATCACAAGATGGTTTTGAACAAGTGTCTTTTGTGAATGGCATCTGTACCACAAAAGGTGGAACCCATGTGGACCACGCCGCACAGCAGGTGGCAACGTCAATCATCGATGAAGTCTCAAAAAAAATTCAACTCAAACCTCAACAAGTCAAAAATACCTTCTTCATCTTTGTCAAAGCCACTCTTGAAAATCCAAGTTTTTCTTCACAGGTGAAATCAGAGTGTACCTCCAAAGTTGTTGACTTTGGCAGCCGCTTTGAAGCACCAAAGACTTTCGTGAAAGCAGCTTTACGCTCTGGTATTCAAGAAGAACTCACGACACTCTCCAAATACAAAGAAATGCAGCAGCTGAAAAAGACTGATGCAGGTACAAAGAAATCAAAAATCTCAGGTATCCCCAAACTGGATGATGCAAACAAAGCCGGCACTGCACAATCTCACAAATGTACGCTGATTGTAACTGAAGGTGATTCAGCGAAGACTTTGGCGGTTGCAGGACTTTCTGTCGTTGGTCGGGATTACTACGGCGTGTTCCCTCTTCGTGGAAAATGTAAAAATGTCCGAGATGCATCTGTGAAAACACTCACTGAAAATAAAGAGTTTAGTGACCTCAAGAAAATTCTTGGATTGCAGCAAGGTAAAAACTACGAGGACACCAAAGACCTTCGCTACGGACGCCTTCTCATCATGACTGATGCCGACCACGATGGGTCTCACATCAAAGGACTTCTTTTGAACATGTTTCACTTTTTCTGGCCATCACTGTTGCGTATCAATTTCGTGGAGAGCATGGTGACACCAATCATCAAAGCAACAAAGGGGAAACAGACTTTAAGTTTTTACACGGACCATGCATTCAAGGTTTGGTACAAGGATAACATGTATGGAAACTGGAAAATAAAATATTACAAAGGTTTGGGAACATCAACATCTCAAGAAGCTCGTGAATATTTTAAAAATATTGAAAAACTTGTGGTGAAATTTGATGTAGACACCATGACTGACGAATCCATGGTTCTCGCCTTTGATAAGAAAAAAGCAGATGACAGAAAAACGTGGCTCTTGGACACATCTTTGAAAGATACCACTCAACTTGAAATCCCCTATGGCAACATCGAACGTCTCGGTATCAGCGACTTTGTGCACAAAGACCTCGTCAACTTTTCTATGGCTGACCTCAAGCGGTCCATAGGACACGTGGTCGACGGTCTCAAACCATCTCAAAGAAAAGTCCTCTTTGCGTGCTTTCACAAAAACCTCAAAGAAGAAATGAAAGTCGCCCAACTGGCTGCCTACGTCGCGGATAAGAGTGCCTATCACCACGGAGAAGTGTCTTTGGCCGATACCATCGTCAAGTTGGCAAACGACTACGTGGGTTCAAACAACATCAACATGCTCGTTCCGTGTGGTCAATTTGGTACTCGTCTGATGGGTGGCAAAGATGCGTCGCAGACTCGCTACATTTTCACCAAATTAGCACCAGAGGCTCGGAAGATGTTTCACGCCCTCGACGAACCCGTTCTCAAGTACATGGAAGACGACGGTCGTACGATTGAACCAGAGTACTACGTCCCCGTGATTCCCATGGTTTTGGTAAATGGTACGGAAGGTATTGGCACAGGGTTCAGTTCCTACGTTCCACCGTTTAACCCCACGGATATCGTAAAAAACCTTGAACGCGCGATTCGCGGAATGTCTCTCGTAGAGATGACTCCCTATTTTCGCGGATTTAAAGGAACCATCACAAAAGATGGAACGTCGTGGGTGGCCGAGGGCGTGTGGAAACACGGATACAAGTCTGTGACAGTCACTGAACTCCCACCCGGACGATGGACCCAGGATTTCAAAGAACACCTGGATGACTTGGTTGATAAAAAAATAATTCAAAACTATACAAATAATTCAACCATTGAAGATGTTTATTTTGAAATCAATGGATACAATGGTGACGATGTCATCAAAGATTTCAAACTGAGAAAAACCATTCACACAACAAACATGCACCTGTTCCATCCAGACAAAGGTATCGTGAAATACACATCTCCAGAAGAAATTCTTTTAGATTTTGTACACATCAGAATGGAACATTACAAAAAAAGAAAGGAACATCTCATCAGTGAGTGTGAAAAAAAAGCACGACTCTGCACCCACAAAGCTCTGTTTGTGGAGATGGTTGTGAATGAAAAACTCCGAGTGTTTAAAAGAAAAAGAAATGAACTTGAAACTGAAATGATAGGACATTTCCCCATGATTGATGGAACTTTTGATTACCTTCTCAACATCAGAACATACCAGTACACTGAAGAAGCCGTCCAAGAACTGGTGCGACAAGCCGCACAAGCAGAACAAGACCTTCGTGATTTGAAAAAATTATCACACACAGACTTGTGGCAAATGGATATTAAAAATTTATGAGTGTACAATAAGTATGGGTGAAGCTGCACACGTTGCACTCAGTGCCATCGGCAAACAGGATACCTATCTCCTGTCGAGAGACCCAGAACAGAGTTTTTTTAATTACAAAACAGAACAACATTCAAACTTTAGAAAGTATCACAAAAATAGAAACATCACCCCACCATCGAATCGTCCGGATACGTGGCCTTTTGGTGAAACCATCAAAGTCCAATACAATCCACGAAACATGGGCGACCTTTTGTCGAACATGTACCTGAGCCTCACTCTCCCAGCGCTCGAGGTTGGTGGGAACTACGCAGACCAGGTGGGGAGACACATCTTATCGCACGTGAAAATGTTTGTCGATGAGATAGAAGTTGAAACTTTCTGGTCGGATTGGGGTATCATCCACGATGAACTGTACACGGAAATGTCAGAAAAGGTGGCGAACCGATTTCTTCTCAACAGGTCGTTGGCTTTTGATAGTTCAGAGTCAGCAAATAACTACGCCGAGTACCAATCAGATGTCGTGATTCCCATCAACTTTTTCTTTTCTCGTAAATTTGCCTCTGATGAGTATGAAACAAATCAACCCAACAGGCCATATTTCCCAGTGTGTGCGTGTCACAAACAAAAAATTGAATTTGAATTCACGTTTCAACCACAAACATTTTTCGCAAACACGGCGACGACACTGTCTCTCTCTGAATTTGACATCGTCACTGAAGAGATTGCGTTGAGTGCAGATGAACGTTTATATTCAATGAATCATCAGGGATTGTGGATGACCGACGTCGTCATGAAACATCCAACGATACTCACAAATCCAGAACAAACTTTTATTAAAAATCAACTGGTTCCTAAAATTCCTGTGAAATCTATTCACTGGTTTTTCAGAAATACAAAATTTGAAGACCCCGCACTCATTAAAGAAGATGGTGAAACCGAGGAAGGCAACTTTTACATTCACAACAGGTTTAACTTTAGCTCCAACGTAAACTTTGATGAACTCAACACCTTCTTCTACCCAGTGATGGACAAGTCAAAGTTTTACATCGAAGGCACTCAACTTCCAAACATGACATCCACGGACCACACGTTTTATAAATATTACGTCCCCTATGAAAAACGTCTGTCGCGTCCAATCAGAAATATTTACTCTTACAGCTTCTCGATGTATCCAGTGAATGTGCAACCATCGGGGAGCTTAGATTTTAGTCAAATACAATCAAACATGACAACCATCGAGTGCGACCTCTTACCAACAAATGAAACGTATTCATTACATATGTATTACACTGGCTATCAAACATTCAAGTTTGAAGGGGGGTTCATGTCACTTGCTTATTAGCCATGAGTTCAGATTTGTGCGTCGTCACGAAATGTATCACGTCATTTTTAATACACCACTTGATGAAATTCAGCTGTGCGACAGTCGTATGAATTTCCTCAGATGTCCCAGGAATTGTATAGATAATCTTTTGTGCTCTACAGAAAGGATCGAACAACTTTTTACTATATCCTAACAACGAACTCTTATAGGCACAATGAACACTAAAAACTTTTCCATCCCCAGTTTTATACGTGGTGTGGTTTTTCTTTGCGTAGTTTGTGATGAACCATTCTAGATTTCTCAAAGAAATTCCAGATTTTTTATTTAAAATATTCATCAAAGTTGCTTTATTCTTTTCTTCACTGTAGAAATCATTTATAGATGTTAGCAGAATATCGGACTTACTCATTACATAATATACTATTCAAATCTATAAGCTTCTTTTTGTCCTGTTCCTGACAGGCTGGACATGTTTTGTCATAGAGAATATCCATACTATGTGTGTGCGAGGTCCCCGAACTATTGACTATGATTGGTTGCAACTTTTGTTTCTGATAGAGGTGTAAAGTACAATACCCATCGTGGGTCCCTTTCCGCGTGCACCGAACACCATCCTTCTTCACACCCTTACAACGAGACCTGTCAGTTAAATCGGGAACATCGCGAAGCAGCAAATCTTTTGACACCCCGTGATGCTTCGCGATGTAGTTGATGTACCCGTCCAACTTTTCATTATATTCTATGGTTAACGCATCTACTCTGGTAGCCACTCGC
>Ga0222719_10003649_pt1 | contig 13628 bp, 12 predicted proteins | sample C33_34DmetaG_FD_165039 | JGI IMG/M metagenome (GOLD analysis project Ga0222719, IMG submission 165039) | Estuarine water microbial communities from San Francisco Bay, California, United States - C33_34D | ecosystem: Environmental > Aquatic > Marine > Unclassified | place: USA: California...
AGCTGAATTGTCAGTGCTTGTTTGCACTTCTAATGGCGTAGCAGGACTCGACGTCCCAATCCCGACATCCCCTGCGCTGGTGATGCGCATGGCTTCTTGGGGAGATGCGGAGGCTGCGTTAGTGGCGAAAGTTAAAGCGTGTGCATTGCCACCTGACGAACCGCCGTTGATTGCACTAATGTACGCATGGCGAGTGGTTAGCCCGTTTCCCCCAGCAAGGATTAGACGCGCCTCCGACCCCGCGTTGGTGCCCGTGTTATGAAGCGCGGCAAGCGTTAATGCAGCACCTTCGTTTTCGCCCTCGACGGTAGTTTTATAAGTAGGACTCGTCGTCCCAATCCCCAACGCCTCCGCACTCGCGTCCCAGAAAAACTTCGGCGTGGTGCCGGTGTCTTCGTAGAAGGAGATGTCGCCGTTGGAAGCTGCTCGGATACGGTCGCCGACTTTAACGCCTGCGTCCGTGCGCGTTTCAATCGTGAAGTTTCCAGTATTTAGGCGAAGGTAAACATCAAGATCGGTTGAATCGGTTTCTTGAAACGCTAGCCGTGGCTGGCTTCCTGATATTGCTATGTCGCCATCAATCGTCGCTCCATCAGCCGTGACGGTGCCGGTAACGTCGATGCCGGTGGCGGTGGTGGCTAGTTTGAGGGCGTTGTTGTGATAAAGGTCTACAGCACCACCATCGGTCATTATTAAATACGATTTTGATGCGTCTGCGTTTCTAAAAATGGTGTTTGCGGCATCTATAATTAGCGATCCCGCTCCGCTTTCTTTAATGTTTGAGTGATACCCATCATGATAAATCTGAAGGTCCGAGCCAGCACCGAAGATGGCTTTGTCGTTGTCGCCAAAACTCAAGTTACCCGTAGAGCTAACTGCCCCGAGCGTCAAGGTTTTAGAACTTAAGTCCAAAGTGCTTTGAAGATCATCAGCACCAACAATCCCATCATTAATGTCCGCAGAGGTTAGGGGTGCCCGTGCGGCCTCGCGTCCAATAACAGCCATCAGGTGATCTCCAAAAGACTCATAAGAACATCGGCAGACGTTGCCGTATTCGACACGGCTTTGATGCTGTCGCCGGTCTCAAGTACAATCTTTTGATCGCCTCCAACGGCCACCAAAGACCCACCTGCAGGCACCGGAGCATCTTTAACTACATAGGTATCATTGGCACCATCATTATGAATAACATCTACTGCAATGGCACTAGAGGTCGTATTAGCTACCGTCAGGCCAATAAGCGTAGTTTGAGTGCTAGCACCTACCGTGTAACTACCAACCGTAACGGCGCTGGTACCTACATCCCGTGAAGCATAGCGTTTGAAAGTATTAGCCATAGTCTTTAAAGTCCTCTATTTAACCTAACGCAATCGCCAGGGCAACAGCATTGTTACTAGCAGTAGTATCGGTATAGTTCTTAACACTTTGTTGCGTAGGCACCAAGGTTGCGCTGTTTGATGCCATGTCGTCTTCGTCTACAAAGCCGGTAACAGTAATAGTACCATCGGACAAAGACCCAAAAGTCAAAACACCCTGAACAGTCCCAGCATCTACATAAAGATTAGACCAATAGTTAGAACTGTCTCCAAGAGCATAGGTACTATCAACACTCGGAATCAAATTAGATGCAATGTCCGCAGTAACCGTTAAGGTATCCGTAGCCGCATTACCTACAACCACATTGCCGTTAAGGGTCGTAGTGCCCGCAACAGTCAGCGTAGAGCTAAGAGTTGCTGCACCCGTCAAAGCCAGTGTAGAGCTAAAAGTAGCGGCTCCAGAGGCTCCAAGGGTCGTAAAGCTACCAGCAGCGGCGCTAGATCCTCCGATAACGGCCCCATCAATCGTACCGCCGTTAATGTCCGTCGTAGTTAGAACAGAGCTAGCAAGAGTTACTACACCCGTAGAATCTGCAATAGAACCTGCCGAAGTACCGTCCTTAGCTTTGAGGTTAGTAACTTCAATGTTGGTAGTATCAACAGTGGTTGCATTAACGGTAGTAATATTACCCGTAGTAGCCGTAGCAGTCGTAAAGGTACCGGCGGCTGCACTAGACCCACCAATAATTGCGCCATCAATCGTGCCACCATTAATGTCTGCTGTGTCAGCAACAAGACTATCAATGTTAGCAGTGCCATCAATGAATAGGTCTTGCCATTGTTTGGTGGCGCTACCAAGATCATAAGTACCAGTTACATCGGGGAGAATATCACTGACAACATCAGCAGAAAAACTAACAGTGTCGGTATCGGCATCACCAAACGTAAGGTTTCCTGAGATGGTCGCGTTGCCGGTAACAGTAAGGTTGCCACCAACAGACACGTTACCAGTAGTTGTGAGAGCATCGATGTAACCCGCAGACCAATAGTTTGAAGAGTCTCCAAGCGTATAGGTGCTGTCAGCACTTGGAATAAGGTTGGAGCTAACGTCTGCCGTAATAGTTACGGTGTCAGTTGCAGCATTACCAATAGTCGTATTGCCGTTAAGAACAGTGTTTCCTGCAACAGTTAAATTGTCGCTTAAAGTCGCCGCACCAGTAACACCAAGCGTTGAACTAAGGGTAGTTGCACCAGTGACTGCCAGCGTCGAGCTAAGAGTCGTTGCGCCCGTAACCCCCAGAGTCGAAGATAGCGTCGTAGCACCCGTGACCCCGAGAGTAGAGCTAAGCGTAGCTGCCCCGGTAATTGTTGCAGTTTCGTCAACAACAAGCGTATCAACCTTAGCAGTGCCATCAAGATAAAGGTTTTTAAATTCTACAGAGCTAGTACCAAGATCAATGTCATTGTCAGTTACAGGTACTAAGGCACCATCTTGAATCCGCAGTTGCTCAACAGCAACACTGCTGACTTCGACCCAAAAACCCCAACGATTGTTAGAGCTATCGGCTTCAATTTTATTAAGGAAATCGAGGTCACCAATCTTAAAGATATTGCCGCCTTGGCCCGCAGAGCCATCATGGCGGTGACCCGTAGCTGCAGAGTCGGTCGAAGAATAATTAAAGGTATTGACTAGCTGGTTATACTCGTCGTTAAAAAGACTAGCAGAGATTGTATCGCCATCAGCAAACGAGCTTTGTCGAGTATAATTCTGAGCCATTTACTTTATCTCCTGCCTGAAGGCATGTAATCAATATAAAGACCGTTGATCGAATAAGGAGCGTTAGTATCTTCGCTGGTTATCCGAAACGAACAGGTGTTGCCGCTGCCCTCAACAGTTTGACGTACCATCGGGTCGTTAGTGCCCCCAAACAATACGCTACCAAAAAGAGAAGTTCCAAAAATTGCAGGACTAGGAACAGAGCTTAGTACATATTCGGCGGGCTGAGGAATGCCAGTATCCTCATAGTCATAACGTACCCGCAAGCTAGGTTCAACCTGTCCTTCAGGACTCAAAGAAATGCGAACATACTTTAGAGTCTTTCGAGTCCCGATATCACCAAAGTCATAGTTAGGCGTCTGATAAACGGCTTTAATGTTGGTAGAAGTTCCTGAGGGATTAAAGCTAGGACCAGTATCATGATTATAAACATAACCATTATAATCACCATGATACAAAACTTCAATACCGTTTGCATCAAAGCCAGAAGTTAAACCGAAGGCTTGGATACCTCGGGTCTCAGACCACTCAAAACCATTTGGAGTTAAGGTACCAATCAAACCTTTAACAGTTGAATAGCCCGTAACATCCTTTGAATAAAACAAACGATATTGGGACTTAGATCGCAATACCGCACTGTTGATAGTATACTCATCAATCTCAGAAGCAAGAGAACCAATAAGCTGCTGGACCTGTCGAGAAACGGAGCCTAGCTCAACGTCCCCGATGCGCGCCGTACCTGCAATGGTTCGAATACCATCAGGGCTAAGGAACACAAGGTCACCACCAATTTCTTGGATGCTATAGCCCGAAAGACAGCCAACGTTATTAGTAATCTGTACAACTGCAACGGCTCCAGAGTCGTTAATGTTATCAAGTCTATGAATCGTGTTTTCACAAAAGATATATAGAGAATCACGGAAAGACTTAATACCTACAATACGGTCTGCAATGGTGACCGCACCTGACCCCGTACCCGTAAAGTCTCTATCGTCATTAGTCTTAGAATAATAGACGGTGCTAGGAGCATTTGTAATATCTACAACACATAGGTGCTTATCATGAATTTCTAGATACTTGCCTGCCGCAGGGCTTGAAATTTCTTCATAAATAAAAAGGCGACCAGCACCCGTACCATCAATATGAAAGTGTGCAACTTTATTAGGGCCCGTTGCAATGCTTAATGAACCGTATTCATTGGCCGTATGGCCCGTAGGAGCCTGAAACAATGCAAACTGTGCTTGTCCCTGTCCAACCCTAGGAAGTTCTGTTTGACTGCTTAGATTGGCTTCAGTTACGCCTGAATGCCCAGTGTTATAATTAACTTTAATCCAAGTAATACCATCTTCAGAATAATACACACTTTCATTAACAACTGCAACAACACCCAAAGCATACGGAAACAATCCAAGAATCTTTTCATTTGCTTCGGGACGAGTGCCGCTTTCGCCGCCATAGACCGTATAGCCATTAATGCGGCGGTACCCACCATCAGGATCAACTTCAAAGTTTTGAAGCTGAGTCGCTAGTCCGGGCTGAGCCAGCATATCAAACTGGTTCAAATTGGTGTTAAGACCACCCCGGCAGGATACACCAAAAGGTTGTGACATTAAACGAACCTTACTCGGTCATCTTTCATATAGTCGGGCGCAGGCTCCATGAGGTTAGATTTCATGAGGCGTAAGCCACGACGATAATCCTCAAGGGCAAAGGCAGCCGCCTGAGAGTTTTCTTTGAATTGATGAATGTAGTAACGGGCCCGTGCAAGCAGCACCGGCTTATAAATATTCGGAATAACAATCTGGTCTGAATAATCACTTAGTTCGGTCGGAAGATTATACGCATAGAACCAAACACGATAAACTTCATCTGGAATGGGACTTAGGCCGACCTTGCGGTTATCGGGGCTTTTGAAGACTCGTCGCGGCTCACCCCAGTTTTGAGAGGTTGCATCATCGTTGTTTTCTTCTGCGCGATGGAAGTCTTTGAATTCTTCAATAGTAATATAGCGTAGATTGCGGCTGGTGTAGGGTTCTGTTGCCCCACTAACACCAATGGTAGTTAAGTAAAAATTATCCCAGTCTACATAGCCGTAATCATTTACAAGACTATCAGAGCTGGGCTTTAATTCATACCAACGGGTACCAGCCACAGTCTCGACGTAAACATTACCATAAAAAGGATCAGTATCGCCGCTGTCTGCAACTGCCAGAAAGGGCCACTGAGGCTCTTCGTTAACAATGTCAAGGTATGCGCGATTAACGCAGTCCTTAACATGCTGCTGAATTCCAACCGCACCACCAAAAGTTGCAGAAGTTAACGAGACTTCATTCAACTCTCGTAGCAATTCGTTGGTTAGTTGCAGGTAATTAGCGGACATAATAAACCTTAGTTAGCTTTTTGTACGGGCTGCTGGCGCGTAGAGCTATCAGGAATCTGCTTCATGCGTTCGCATTCAAAAATGTCTTTAGATTTATAGATCATTTTAGTTAGGCATGCACTTAGGCATAGCTTCTTTGTATTGAGGTTGCGAGCCTTTCATCATGCCGCCCATAGCTTTCTTGGAACGATGTGCCTTGCCGCCACACATCATGTTCATTTTCTTTTCTTTATTTTTGTACATCGTCTTTTTTAGCTCCAAAGATTCGGTCCCAACCTTCAGCGTATTTTTCGGCATCGCCACGAGGCGGCTTACTTAATTGCTTGTCACGGACCTTAAGTCGAAAAGGTTTGTTTGGAGTTCCTACTAGCATAATTACCTCTACTTAAAACTCCGGGGGCCGTTAAGCCCCCAGAGAACTAGTGCTAGTTTTTAGTCGATGACGTAGTAACCACCGATCAGAGCCTCGGGCCGAAGCACCTTGGCACCGTACACATGGAGGCCACGCACGATGTCGCCGAAGCTGGACGGATCGCGGATGACTTCGGTGCTGGTGATGGTCTGAGCCGTAGCCACGGCGCTGATGTGACCAGCCATGAGGAAGCCCGTTGCGTTGCTGGTAGCAGGCAGGTTGTTGGACTTGTACATGCTGAAGCCACGGAGCTTGCCGGAGCTGACGAGACCGTTGCGGATGGAACCTTGACCAGCGTTGTAGTCCACGGACAGGAGCTTCGAAGAGCTTTGAGAAAGCTGCTCGTAGAAGTCCGGGGAAGCAACAACCCAGCGGCCTTCTTCCGGCACGTTTTGTGCGTCGAGGAGGCGAGCCATGCGGGCCAGAACATCCAGCGGATCGGTTTCGCCGATACCCAGGTCGATAGCGCCTGCGCCGTCATACACACCGGAACCGAGGGCCGTAGCACTGTCAGCACCCAGGGTGTGGTCAGGAGCAGAAGCCGAAAGACCAGCTTGCATCTTGGCAATGACGCCTTCGTCAAACGCATCGCGCAGAGCGTAGGCAGCGGAGCTGGATGCAACTTCCTTGAAGTTCACATGGGACATGGAGGTTTCGATGTCATCCACGATGAACTTGAAGGCGTTAGCCGTATCAACAACCAGGGTGATCTCTTGGTCGGTGAGTTTGGTTTGCGTCACATCTTGGCCACGCTCGTACTGGTACACGGTAATCGTCGGCTCTTTGATGATGCGAACGCTATCACCGAAAGCCGTGATCTCGCCTGCGTAGTCGGTGTTGGTGATTGCTTCAGCAACAGACGACTTACGGAAGAAGTTAAGAACCTTCTTGCTGTAAACGGCAGGCAGGAAGAACGAGTTGGTTTGACCCGAGACCGAGTTTGCAAAGTTCGCATCGGTATCAGTTGCCGGTTCAAAATACTGATCAGCTTGATTATAAGCCATGAGTTAATACTCCTAAAAGACAAAAAGTGGTTTAAGGAGCCACCCTGCCTTCACGAATTGCAAGATCAATTTCTTGCTCATACTTATCGTATTCGTCAATGGACAGAGCAGCAATTTCCCGCTGGGTCCAAACTTTCGGCTGCTTTGAATCAACCGCCGTAGTTTTGGTCGAAACAAAATCTGCAGCAGAATTTTTGGCAGATTGTGAACGATTCGACTTAGGCTTCGGAGCATTAATGTTAATGCCATTTTCCATTTTATAAAGATCGATAGCACGGCTTGCAAGAGTAACATTGTCTGGGTTGTTATAAATCCAACGCTGAATTTCTTCAGGTTGTTCTTTGGCCCAGCCATGAAACCGCTCGTCGCCGCGAATGTCCTCAAAGTCCGGGTGGCGGTCGCGCAATTTAGTTTCTGCGTCGCGTCGTGCAAGTTCCATTTCACGCGCTTCAATTGCTTGGAGCTTTTCTTGAAGGGCGTTAACTTGCTCTTGGCTACGCATGTGCGCTACCGTTTCAACCGTTTCATACAACTCAGGATATTTAGATTTAAACTCAGCTAGGTCTTCTTCGCTGCGCGGAGGCTCGTACTGAGGTTGTGCCCCTTGTGCTTTAGCTAGAAGTTCTTGCTCGCGTTGTTTAAATTCAGCAATCTTGTCGTCGTAATGCTTTTTGAGATCGTCGTATCGCTTCTTATAATTGGCTCGTGGCCGCTGTTCTTGTTTAGTTTGAGGGGTCTCAGAAACTTCTTCAGCTTCTTCTTGAGTGGCCTCAGTTTCAAAGAACAACGAATCCGCACTTGCTTGTGCCGGTCGGTCAGGCGTATGCCAGTCTTTACGGGCGTTGTACGGATTAGCTTGACGCTCCTCTACTTCAGTCATCATTCACTCTCCTTTTGGGGCTTGTTTTGTCTTCAAGGTAGCCATGTCAGTCGCGTTTCTAACACAGGGCTTGAACTTACAAGGTGGCCTCAAGGTCATTTTAATTTTGGTGATAAGGGGGGATTTCTCCGTGGCCTTATCGGTTCATTAGGCTAGGCATGCGGTTAGCATCCAACATCTGCTTCTTCAATTCTTCTTCGGACATTTGGTCCGTAGGAAGATTTGAATCTTGCATAGGATCATCAACCACACCACCAATAGCCTTACGCATCAAACCACCATCATAGGCCCGCTCTGCGTCATCCATCATAGTTTGCAGATTATCGGCACCAAGTTGATCGGTGGCTTTTTTGGTGAATACAAATTCACCGTCCGAAAGCCGTGCGGGAATGGAGTCGGACGTTCCATCTCCAGGGCCTTCTACTTCGCCAGCGCCAGAAAATTCTGACGAGGCCAAGATTACTTTGTCGAAGATCATGCTAAGTTGGTCATCAGCCTCAAGAGCATTCATCAAATAATCCATTTCGGATTCTTCAAGGCTTTGACCCAAAACAAACTCGACAAAATCATCTTCCATTTCGTCGTCAGGCAACTGCGAATCCATAACATCCTGCATATCTTCTTCGGGGATGTTAGAGTAGGTATCTTCAGGAACACCTTGCATTTCTACGGGAACTAGTAGCGCCCCTTCCATTTCTTTATCCATGAGTGTTTTCCTTTCGCGCTACGTTCACGATGTCTTTAAGCTTGAGGAGGTTGTCCAGAGAATTCACCTTCCCCTGGCGCCGGTACACTTCCAGTTCCGATGTTGCCACCACCAGTCCCTGTAGCTCCAAGTTCCGTTGGTGCCCCAGGAACTCCTTCAGGGCCTCCCATAGCTCCGGGTTGTTCACCAGGGGCGACAGCTTCTGCGCCAGTTGCTTGTCCAACATTATTTTGCATTCCTATAATTTGTGCGGCGATTGCAGCCTCTTCAGGATCGTTGAGAATTTCATCAGGATCAAGATCAAGGCTATAGGCAAGCTCAGAGATTAGCTTAGACATTTTAACAAACGGTGCAATGGCCGGATTCTGTGCGGTCTGCAGGAACATAGTCAACCTTTGCGACCGAACTTCTTTTTGCATAAGGCTGTTAGTACCTTGAGCCTTAATTTCTAGATCACCTTCAGTGTTGATATCGCCTTCGAAGAATTGCATGTTCCATTGGAAATATGCTTGGCCAAGAGGCTTAAGCAGAAAATCATCCAGATTCTTAACCACAGTCTTAATATTTAGGGAGGCGGCTCCAAGCAACATGGACATACCAGAGGCAGTACGAGTCATAGATTGGACGCCCGTCATGCCGTGAGAGTAACTCGGGATGCCCGTTTGTTCGTCTGCAAGCTGCCGGAACTTGTCGAACATCATCATGTTTTCTTGAGAGGTATTCGGGAACTTCAGGCCATGGATAGCTTGTCCGGGCATACCGGCTTGGCGCCGGAACACTTTGCCGGGATAGATTTCCATGGACTGGCCACCCGCCAACATGCTTTCATCAACATCAAATACTAGGGAGCCGCTTAGAGCCAGATTATCAATAGCCATGCGGGCATGACCATTCATAATTTGCTGGCTGTCATTCATGTTTTCTGCGACGCCGATTCCAAAGAACGAATAAGGATTTCTCTCGTATGGGAATGCATTGTAGGGAATCCGGGCAGGTGTAAAGGGGTTAACAACAGAGCGTAGTACCCGACCGTTGCAGACCCAGGCATTAATTTGGATTTCGTCCAAGTCGTCCACTTCTTCAGGGACTTCCATGCCAACTTCGCGCGCATACTCGGCATCCATGACACCCCAATACTCAAGAACTTCAAACTTAGAAGATGCGATGCTGTCGGTTCGTTGGTCGTCTTTGAGTTCAAGTTCGTAGTCTTGTTCAACGTAGTTAGGCCCTAGGTTTAAGCACTCTCGGATTTCATCTTTGTTAAAGTAAGGCATCTTGCCCAAAGCTCGGAGTTGCGAGCGGTTGAGCTTGTGTCGATGAACAATATATTCACATTCTTCGATTGTCGTGGCATTCGGATCAGGGAAAAAGTCCCAGATGGAAACGAATTCAATGCGAGGTACACGGACAAACAAAGGATCGTAAGTACGCCCTTCTTCCCCCTCAGCCCATCGGTGAAGAGTTTTATTAAAGTTGAAGGGGCCTTTGATGATACCGGTACCAAACAACGAGGCTTCGAAGATTGCATTACGCAATTCACTGGAGCCGTTCGATTCATCAATCTGATCGTGAATGAGCTTTTCCATTTGGCGCGCAGCACTTTGAGCAGGCATACGCTCAGGAATCTGCGGATCAGGAACAGCACCTTCTTCAAAGCGATCAGCATTATCTTCAATGAGTTTGTCAAGGTACTTTTTAGCCGAAGAATAAGTTGCGCCGGGGGCTAGGGTACGCCCATCACCTTCATAACCAATATCAAACGGATTTTCTTGAGGCTCTTCAGCCTGAATAGAAACTGGGGTTGCAGCACTGGATTCTAAGTTCGGCGTCTGTTCGTTAGTAAGATGAATATACTCTGCTACGCCCTCAGGTATCTCAGTCTCTGTAACCCCAATAGGAAACTTACCAGTTCCGAAGATAACGTCAATCAACTGCCCATAGGCTGCAAGAACCTTGGTTTTCGTAATCTTGATAAAGACTCGGGACTTCTCGGACTCTCGGAACCGTACATTCTTAGGATACAAACCACGAAAATTATGGTAGGCAGTGATCCAACGATTCTCGTCTTGGTCTCGTGCCAACTGAGAATCATAGTAACGCGACTCAATCAACCCTGCCAGATTGGACCGTAGGTTTTCTTCTAGGTTTAATTGCATACCATCTTCATTTTCGACATCTTCGAAATAAAGATTGTTTGCACCTAGCAGGGTGATATTGTCTTCAGCTTCTGCCATAAATTTCTCGTCTAGTAACCAAAGGTACTATCTGCCGGTTGGAAGTGCTGCTCGCGCTGGAACTCTCGCATGCGGCTCATGGGGTCTTGAATCCGTGGCCGCGACATAATCAAATAACGCAGTGCGTCATAAGCATGGTCCGAAGCGTGAGTATCAACATCCTCCGGGTTGGATTTATCCAGAGGAATACTTTGAAGTTCGCGTATCAGGTTAGGGCATGTATTAAATATTTGTAGTCGTGGCCTACCGCTTTGCTGTATCTTCAAGTATTCATGGATTTGAATTTTGCCTGCAATACGGTTTTTGTCTGCAGGTCGTAATTTGTGACCGGAACGTATAAGGGCTTCTGCAATGGTTGGGCCCGTGTGTCCGGTTCTAGACCAACAAGCCGTATCCAAAACTCCAGAGATCGACATGGGGTCTTCAACTTCCATGTTCGTTAGCATCATGGCTAACTCTTCGCCCGTCATCCCCTTCCGATATAATTCTCGGTAGATGATCAAGGTCCCATCACTGGGGTCTACTGCACCCCATACACAACAAGACTCAGAAGCATAACCATAGTCAATTCCTTTGATACGTTGCCAGTGCAGGGGGATTTCAAAGGGCGTAATAACATGCATGGGCGGACTGAATTCAGTAAATGCTGCGCCTTCTGCTACGTCCCAATTCCCTTCTAGTAATTGTTTCCTTTGTACGTCTGGCAACGATTTGAGCATTTGCTCGTAGCGGCCATCAGTGGCCAAGTACGGATTATCATCTAGTCTTGCTGGGATGAATTTCCGCGTGATTCCATCAGAGCCTTGAAAGCCACGGTTGGGGGGTGCAGGATCAATGTATCGCTTTTTGACCCAATGCGCCCCAACACCACCTGGGTTAGCCGTGCAACGCATGTACGGAACAATTTCGGGGTCTGTAGTCCGCAGTCGGGATGCAAGATAATTCCAGCCAAATTCGGTTGCTTGGTGCGTAATTTCGTCAAAGCCGATCCAAGAATATGCTTGACCTTGGTAACGATAGACATCGGCATCACGCTCTAAGAATCCAAACTCAATCTTTGCTCCGCTTGGGAACGTCCAAAGCTTTTCTACTTCACGGTACTTACAGCCAGGGAATGCTCTCGGATATAGTTCACGAGATTTATCAATTAGTTCCCTTAACTCTGGCATAGAACGCCGCAGGATCAAGGCCCTATGGGCAGCCTTGTGTGCATATCGCAAAGGATCAACAAGCATGGCGTATGACTTGCCACCCCCTGCCGCACCCCCATATAATACATCGGTCTCGCCTGCGGCTAAAAACTCTGTTTGCGGCCCTTCGTTGGGCTTGAAGACTACCTTTTCTTCTAAGGCTTTACGAATGGTAGGGCCTTTGGCTTCAAGGTCTTTGTCTTCTATGACGCCTGCTTTGCCGTTAACTAGTTCTAGGTTTTCGGTTTTAAGCTTTAAAGCCGTCTTTTTATTATTTAGTTTTTCTTGGAGCTTCTTTACTTCTTTTTTCTTTTGGGATACTTGGCGCCTTGCATTGATTTGGGCCCTAGTCTTTGAATGATAATTATAACCACGGCCTGCTGCGCCTTTGGGCCTCCCTGCTTTTTTCTTAGGGGTGCCATCCAGTTTTAATACAAAGTCCCCGTTCTCATCTTTTAGATAATTATCGGGGTTAATTTCCCAATCAGGTTGTTGCGACATTACGTTGTTTCAAGATTTTATCTAGGCCTTGGTGGCTAATGGGCCGCCCAGTCTTATGGCTCAACCACAATGCACCTTCACGGAGCGATAGACTCTTTGAGGCTACCATAGGCAAAATAGATTCTAAGGCATCAAGTTCTTCGTCAACAGACAAAAGATAACGATTATCATCTTCATCTAGCTTATAGCCAAACGGGATAGTACTTGTTTTCCTTTTAATCCGCATCTTCATACTCCCCTTCGATAACATGCATCTCTTTGGCGGGAAGAATGAATAGGCCCTGTGAGCCTTGAACATCAACCTCAAGCTTATCTTTTTTACCTAAGCCTACACGGTCTAAAAGGGTCTGTGCGGCCTGTAGGCGGATATTAGCCTGAGGCAATGGGTTATCACTAGTAACCATCTCAACGACCTTCATAGCGGCTTGTGGGGCGCTTGAGGCCATGATATTCTCGGCAATCTCGATTATTTCTTTTCGCAGGCCTTTTGCAATGGTTGTATATGAACCGGGTGCATAGCCTGCAAGCTCTGCTGCTTCTTTTAAATTTCCATTACAACTAACAATGTTATCTAAGAATGTTTGTTGTTTGGTAGTTAATTCTTTTTTATTGTTCATGTATTACATTATAACGCTGGTTTACAGTTTTGTCAAGTCCTTTTTGACCGTTCGTCGGTTAGGGTTGACAAAACCTGTTTTTACCTGTATACTATATAGTGTAACGAAGGCCCCGTTACACCCATACATACCTGCCATGGTCCTTAACTCTCTTAGTACGCATTGGAGGGTATAGAGGCTTTAAAGCTGCGGAGAAATCTAGTAGACATCGAAGACCTTTGGAGAGGTAGTTCCAAAGCTGCGGCGGAAACTAGTGGACAACCGCTACCCCGCCAAAATGTATATAGATGTGTATATATCCCATGGTCCCCCCCTGGCCTCCTGCCCACCCCCTCCAAAGTCTCTAAAGACTTTGACATCTCCAGAAATCCTTATAGGATTTATCGCCCCCGCTACATGTTTAAAAAATCTATAAAGATTTTTTTTAAATTTCTCCAAAAGGCTCCAAAGTCTAGTAAGACTTTGAGGCCCCCTTCTAAAATTTCAAAGAAATTTCTAGTTGACCGGCTCCAGAGACTGTAAAAATCTTTAAAGAATTTAAAGATTTTTAAAAACTTCTCTAAATTTTTTAAGTATTTAAAAAATTATACTCGCGCCCCCGCTACGAGAAC
>Ga0222719_10003651_pt1 | contig 13626 bp, 9 predicted proteins | sample C33_34DmetaG_FD_165039 | JGI IMG/M metagenome (GOLD analysis project Ga0222719, IMG submission 165039) | Estuarine water microbial communities from San Francisco Bay, California, United States - C33_34D | ecosystem: Environmental > Aquatic > Marine > Unclassified | place: USA: California...
GTTTCGAAGACGTTAAAATTACTGGGAATGCGTCGCTTTTTAACAAAAGCTCCTGTTCCCGCTTTAATCTAAAATTAGCCGTTTAGGGCTAATTTTTTAACGATTAAAGCCTGCGCTATAGCTCCAAAATGACTTGTAATAAATTTTATCGCTTTTCTCAACTATCGTTTCGAAGATGAAAAAATATTGAAGTTAAAATAGGTGATCCTAGCTTAAAGCAATAATTTTCAAAAGCTTCTTAAGAGAATTATCATTTTATTAAATTTATTGGTCAATGAGTTATATTAAATTAGCTAGAATTTTAACCTATTTAGGCCTGATTCCATTTTTAATCTTTAGTCTGGGGATATTTTTTGGCTATAATGTTTTATTTGAATTTAAAGTATTTGCAGCATTGATTTTGAGTTTTTTGGGTGGAATTAATTGGGGAATTGCTATGATTAATAAAAATTCAGAAATTCTTTTAAAAAGCATAATAAGCGTTGGTTTGTGCTGGCTTTTGTTTTTAATTGATGATAACACTTTATTTTTGACGTTGTTGGCCTCTTTATATTTGCTGCAAATTTATTTAGATAATAAGATCAAAAATTTAGGATTTTATGATAAATGGTTTATTAATTTGCGCATGCAAGCAACCTTAGGGGTTATTTTCTTCATTATTATCGCTTTGGTTGGTAACTTATAAGTTCTTATCTTTAAAATTTATGGCTCAAAAAATTAATCTCACTTTTCCAGATAAATCAGTTAAGCAGTTTGATTATGGAGTAACTGGTTTTGAAGTGGCCAAATCTATTGCGATTTCTTTAGCTAAATCGGCTTTGGCAATTAAAATAGATGATAGTTTGTATGATTTAAGTCGCCAAATTAAGCAAGATGGCAGAATTGAAATTATCACTCCAAAATCTGGAGCAATTGCTTTAGAGATTATTCGTCATGACAGCGCGCATATTATGGCGCAAGCCGTCAAAGAATTATATCCTGACACACAAGTTACTATTGGCCCGGCTATTGAAAATGGTTTTTATTACGATTTTGCTCGCCAAAATCCTTTCACGCCTGATGATTTAGTGAAAATTGAAAGCAAAATGCATGAAATTTCTAAGCAAAATTTAGAATTTGTGCGCAAAGTTATGCCAAGAGATGAGGCGATTGAATTTTTTGACAAAATTGGCGAAAAATATAAAGCACAAATTATTGCTGATATTCCTCAAGACGAAGATATTTCACTTTATCAACAAGGTGATTTTATTGATCTTTGTCGTGGTCCCCATGCGCCATCAACTGGTCACATCAAATATTTTAAATTAATGAAGGTGGCAGGTGCTTATTGGCGAGGCGATGCAAAAAAAGAAATGTTGCAGCGCATTTACGGCACGGCTTGGGAAAGTAAAGAATCTTTAGATGATTATTTACATATGCTTGAAGAAGCTGAAAAAAGAGATCATCGCAAATTAGGCAAGCAATTAGGTTTGTTTCATATTCAAGATGAGGCAGCTGGTGCTGTATTTTGGCATGAAAATGGTTGGCTAATTTTTCGTCAAATCGAAAATTTTATTCGCACCAAACTCCAAGAAAATGGTTATTTTGAAGTTAAAACTCCGCAACTTGTTGATAAAATATTGTGGGAAAAGTCCGGTCATTGGGATAAATTTCGCGATCACATGTTTATCGCTGAAAGTGAGCATCGAACTCTAGCTGTTAAGCCAATGAATTGTCCATGTCATGTGCAAATTTTTAACCAAGAATTAAAATCATATCGTCAATTGCCGCTACGCATGGCAGAGTTTGGTAGCTGTCATCGTAATGAACCATCTGGCTCGCTTCACGGCATTATGCGCGTTCGTGCCTTTACGCAAGACGACGCTCATATTTTTTGTGAAGAAAGCCAAATCAATGATGAAACAGTCAATTTTTGTAATTTGCTAAAAGAAGTATATAAGGTTTTTGGCTTTGAAGATGTTAAAGTTAAATTTTCAACCAGACCAGAAATCAGAGCTGGCTCTGATGAAACATGGGATAAGGCTGAAAAAGCTTTGGAAGCAGCGGTTAGAATTGCTGGTCTAGAATGTGAAATAAACCCAGGAGAAGGTGCGTTTTATGGGCCTAAATTAGAATTTACTTTGATTGACGCTTTAAAGAGGGAGTGGCAATGTGGTACTTTGCAAGTTGATTTTATTTTGCCAGAAAGACTTGATGCTAGCTATGTTGCTAAAGATGGCAGTAAAAAACGCCCAGTAATGTTGCACCGTGCAATTTTGGGTAGTTTTGAAAGATTTATTGGTATTCTAACTGAGAATTACGGCGGCAAGTTTCCATTTTGGTTAGCACCAGTACAAGTTGTGATTGCCACAATTACCAATGATTTTGATAATTACGCCAAAGAGGTTTATGAGAAATTAAAAAAGGCAGGAATTAGGGTGAAATTAGATTTAGATTCACAAAAAATTTCTTATAAAATCCGTGAACATTCTTTGCAAAAAGTGCCTTATATTTTGGCGATTGGCAAAAAAGAAGCGGAAAATAAATTAGTTTCGGTGCGAGAATTGGGTGAAAATAATCAGTATGAACTAGGTTTATCACAATTTGTTGAGCAGGCTATAAGTAAAAATAATCCATAAGCTTTACAAAACCCAATCTGGATCTAAAGCTCCTTCATTTTTTGGAGTTGGTAGCTCATATTCAAAGCCTGTTATTATATCAACAATAAATAATCTTGGTATAGAGTTTGGACCATAGGCACTTCTTTTTTTTGAATAAATTAAATATCGTGAATTTGGTGACCATTTTACACTTTCAAGCACATATCCTTGGGCTAAAGTTTTTTCATTAGAACCATCTGGCAGCATTATACCTGCATAAAATGTGTTATTTTTAAATTTGGTAAAAGAAATATATCTGCCATCTGGCGACCATTGAGGTTTAGAATATGAAGCGCCTGAGTTGCTAATTTGCCTTAAAGAAAGATTTTCAAAATCAATTAAATAAATTTGCTGACCAAAACTTCGATCCGAGGCAAATATAATTTTAGAACCATCTGGAGAATAGGAAGGAGTCGTGTCGATCGCTTCATTGCTGGTAATTCTTTTTAGTTCATTGCTGAGCATATTAAACTCATAAATATCAATATTTTGGTCGATTATCGCAGTTAATAAAATTTTGCTCGAATCAGTTGGATGAGGGGCTGGAGAAAAATTGGTATCTGTGAAACCAGCTAATTTATTGGATTTATTATTGTTAAGATTAATCTTAAAAATATGAGGCTTGTTTAAAAAATATCTCAAATAAAATATTTCGTCACGATTTCTTGAAAAGGCTGGCGTTAATACGAGGTCAGAACCATCAGTTAAAAATTTTTGATCTGAGCCATCGAAATTAATTAAGGCTAGTTTTTTAATTCTCTTGGTCAATGTGCCACTTTCGGCAATATAGGTAATTCTTGAGTTAAAGTGACCTATTTTTTCGCCAGTTAATTTGGTAAAAATTTCATTAGAAACATAATTGGCTATTTTGTTATAATTATCTGATGAAGCGCCATAGAATCTGCCAAAAAGTTGTTTTTCATCAAGTACATCCCAAGCTCTAATTTTTGCTTCTAGATTGCCGGCTTCATCATATTTAAAATCACCAACAATAATGGCGCTGATATTTTGTTTTTTATATTTCTCGAAGTTTGGTACTGACTCGGCATTGAGAGAAGAGTTGTATCTTGGTGCAATATCATTATTAATGCTATTATAAATTGAGCTATTAGGTAGCATGATCTCCATATTTTGTGAGTCAGCTATTATCTCGAAAAGATTGGTGCTATTTAAATTGCGCATGATCATGGTCATGATTTTTTTAATATCTTGATCCAAATCATTATCATCAACGTCAAAGCCAAAAAATAATATTTTATGACGAGGAACTTCTTCGTTAGCATTAATTTTGAGGTTAATTGTAGCAAGGGATGGTGTAGCTACAAAGAAACAAGAAAAAGTTGCAATAATTATGAATAAATTTCTCAAAAATTTCATATTAAAGAGTTTCTATCACTAAATTATGATTAGTATAAATACAAATATCACCCGCAATTTTCATGGATTTCTCAACAATTTGCTTTGCCGAAAGTGATTTTATATCAATTAAAGCTTTTGCAGCAGACAATGCATAATTACCCCCAGATCCAATTGCAGCTATACCATCTTCAGGTTCAACCACATCACCATTGCCTGTAAGAATTAAAGTAATATCTTTATCAATTACAATCATCATTGCCTCTAATCTTCTTAAATATTTATCCATGCGCCAATCTTTAGCTAATTCAACACAAGATCGCATCAATTGATCTGGATATTGTTCTAATTTTTGTTCTAGCCTTTCAAATAAAGTAAAGGCATCAGCTGTTGCTCCTGCAAACCCTACGATTATTGAACCATTACCAATTTTACGAATTTTTTTAGCATTTGATTTCATGATGCTTTGCCCAAAAGAGACTTGTCCATCACCGGCTATTGCGACCTCGCTACCTTTTCTGACTGATAAAATTGTTGTGGCATAAAGTTGTGATGGATTTTTATGTTCAAGCATTGAATAGTTCTTTAATTGATTTGTAATAATATTACTCAGAGCATAAATTAGTAGATTTTTACTGCAATATTTTCCTTTTATTTTTTATTAAAAAAATTCGTAATAACCCCAGTATTACAGGAATTTTTTAAATAAACCTAAAAGAAAAATCTTCTTGTAAAAATCTACTAATTTATGCTCTGAGTAATAAATAACTTCATTTCAATTGAAGTTAATACTTATGATTATATTTATTAAGTTATTTGCAAGTGCCTAAATTAGTTTAGTGCTAGCAAGCTATTCCAACCTTTACAAAAAATTTTGTAAATAAAAATAATTGTAATTTTGTATAAAAAATTAAATTCATACAAATTATTTCTGGCAATTTTTTTTCTCGGCTTAACTTCGGGACTACCATTGTCTTTAATATTATCTACTCTAAAAGCCTTACTGGTTGAAAAAGGTTTTGACATTAAAACAGTTGGCTTTTTTGCACTTGTTACTATTCCTTATAGTTTGAAAATCTTTTTTGCGCCAATAATAGATTCTTACAAAATTCCACTACTTACCAAGTTGATCGGCCATCGCAAATCATGGATCGTTTTAACTCAGATATTTCTTGCTTTATTCATCTCTTTGCTTGGTGTGGCAACAATTTTTACTAGCTTATTTTATATTGCTATTTTTGCGGTGATGATTGCTTTTTTTTCTGCAAGTCAAGACATAGTTATTGATGGTTATAGGATAGAGCTTATTAAAAAAGAAGATCAAGGTTTGGCTTCTGGATTTTATATTTATGGTTATCGTCTAGCGTTGCTTATTTCTGGTGCTGGAGCTTTAGCTTTGGCAGAGTTAGTATCTTGGCAAGCAGTTTACTTTATTATGGGATTGATAATGCTAAGTAGCATTGTTTTTACTCTTAAAATAAAAGAGACTAGGCAAAATTTTAATCCTAAATATATCTGCTTTAAGTCTTGGTTTAGAAAATTTGTTATTGTTCCATTTTTAGATATATTAACAAGGCGTAACAGGCCTTATATAATATTGCCATTAATTTTTTTCTTTAAACTGGCGGATGCTTTTGCTGGCAATCTTTTTGTACCTTTCTTATTAGATATTGGTTACACCAAAATTGATATTGCTACTGCTTTAAAAACATTTGGATTGTTTGCGGTATTGTTCGGGGTTTTGTTTGGTGGTATTCTAGTTAAAAAAATTAATATTCTAAAAACTTTATGGATTGCTGCAATTGCTCAAACAATTTCAAATTTAGCATTTTGCTATCTAGCAATTAATGATATTAGTCTAACTTCCCTTTATATCGTGGTTTTTGTTGAAAATTTTAGCGGCGGCATAGGTGATGCTGCGCTGGTAGCTTATCTTAGTAGTTTATGTAATAAAAAATATAGTGCCACTCAATATGCATTATTAGCTTCAATTACTACAATTGCCAGAAGCTTATTTTCTTCGACGGCTGGCATCTTTGCTCAAAATTTAGGATGGTTTAAATTCTTTATTTTTTCAACTTTTTTAGGGTTGCCTGTGATATTGCTTTTATTTTGGTTGACCATATCAAATAAGCCAATAAAAACGAACAAATCAAAATTAATTAATCAAAATTAATCTTAATGCTGTTAAATACAGTTAAAGCCAATACAGAAAATATTTCAGCTAATGAGGTATCGATTGCTCATTTTATTCCTTATAGATGTCATTGGAATTCAGACACTATCTTAACTTATCAAGATGAATTAGTAAGAGTTATTAAAGTTAGAGGTTTTGCCTTTGAGACAGCGGATGATGAGGAGATAGATCTTAAGAAGAACTCTCGTAATAACTTGCTAAAAGCCATGTCTACTGGCAATTTTTCACTATATTTCCATACTATCAGAAGGAAAGAAAAGGGATTTCCCGACGGAAATATGCCTGATAGTTTTTCTCAAAAAGTTAACCAAGAATGGAAATATAAGCATTCTGACGATAGGAGCTATGTTAATGAACACTATATTACCATTATTCGTGGCAAGGAAAAGTCAAGTATAGCATTTATCGAAAGATTTATTAAAATGTTGCAACATAAAGCCGACAAATCTTCATGGGAGTACGATATGCAGGCCGCTTTTGAAGAGATTGAAGAAATGACAGAAAGGGTGGTAAATGGTTTTGCAAATTACGGTGCCGAGCTATTAGGTCTTGTTGAAACCGAAAAGGGAATATTATCTGAACCTCTAGAATTTTTAGCAAGATTAGTTAATGCTGGATATTCTCAGCAAATGAGGCCGCCAATCGGAACAATTTCACATTATTTACCAATAAGTCGTTTATATTTTGGTAAAAAAACTGTTGAAATCCATAATCCAACCAGCGTTCGTTTTGCTGGTATTGTATCAGTAAAAGAATATCGTCCATCAACTCATGCTGGAATTCTTGATGGTTTCATGCAATTGCCTTATGAACTTATCATTAGTCAATCCTTCTCTTTTATTGATCGCATGATTGCTATAAGCTCGATGCAACTTCAGCAAAGAAGGTTAATTCAATCGCAAGATGTGGCAACATCTCAAATTGGCGAAATTGACAGCGCCCTTGATTCGGCAATGAGTGGTGAGTTTGCTTTTGGCAATCATCATCTTACTGTGTTATGCTTAGAAGATGATCCAAAATCTCTTGAATCAGCGCTTTCACAATGTGTAGTTGAGTTCTCAAATGTTGGTATTGTTGGAGTTCGTGAAAAAATAAATCTTGAGCCAGCTTACTGGGCACAACTTCCCTGTAATCAAGAATATATGGCGCGTCGCTGTACTATTAACACTTTAAATCTAGCAAGCTTTGCATCCTTTCACAATTATCCATCGGGTAAAAGAGCTAATAACCATTGGGGAGATGCTGTTACAGTATTAAACACCGTTTCTGGTACGCCATTTTTCTTTAATTTTCATGTTAGAGATGTGGGACATACTATGATTATTGGTCCAACCGGAAGTGGTAAAACAGTATTACTAAATTTTTTATGTGCCCAAGCGCAAAAATTTAACGGTCGATTGTTTTTCTTTGATAAGGATCGTGGTGCCGAAATATTTATTAGGGCTATTAGAGGGCGTTATATGGTGCCTGATGTTGCAAAAAAATCTGGTTTTAACCCTTTTCAGTTAGAAGATAATGCTGCTAATCGTTCTTTTTTAATTGAGTTTCTTAAGACTTTAGTAGCAGAAGACGAAAAACCTCTACCAGCTCATGAAGTTGATAGAATTAAAGAGGCGGTTGATGGTAATTATAAGTTGCCATTCGAACAAAGAAGATTAAGAAATATTGCCCCATTTATGGGAATTGGTGGACCTGGTACTTTATCAGGAAGGTTAGAAATGTGGCATAGTATTGGTTCACATGCTAAGCTTTTTGATAATGCACAGGATGTCATAGATTTTAGTTCGGCGCGAACATTTGGTATTGAAATGGCGAATATCTTGCAAGATAAACAAAGTATTGGACCGGTACTACTGTATTTATTTCATCGAATACAACAGTCACTTGATGGTTCGCCAACTATGATTGTACTCGATGAAGCATGGGCATTAATTGATAATCCAATTTTTGCACCTAAAATTAGGGACTGGCTAAAAGTTTTAAGAAAACTTAATACTTTTGTAGTTTTTGCTACTCAGTCGGTAGAAGATGCTGCAAAAAGTGATATTTCTGATACTTTGGTGCAACAAACAGCAACCCAAATTTTTCTGCCAAACATTAAAGCTACTGAAATTTATAGAAGTGTTTTTATGTTATCGCAAAGAGAGTTTAATTTGGTAAGGACTACAGATCCTGCCACTAGATTCTTCTTGGTAAAGCAAGATAATGACGGGGTAATTGCAAGAGTTGATTTGGGAGGAATGGAAGAAGCGATAAGAGTTCTTTCTGGTAGGTTGGAGACCGTATTATTGCTTGATTCAATAATTCAAGAGGTGGGTGATGATCCAGATGATTGGTTGCCAATTTTTTATCAAAGATCTGCCAAAGTTTAGTTATGAAAACTAGTCAAAACTTCATTAGAAAATATTTTAAGAAAAATATTGATCTACCTAAAATATTTACTAGAATTTTTTTCATATCTATCTTACTAGTCTCGAATTTAACATTTGCAGATGAGAATCAGGGTGTCGGTCATCTCAGGCAATGCAGCGAAGAAGGGGAAGTAGTAGATGGCTTTAATGGTACTTTTAACCCTTTGGGTAATAACGAGCAAGCCAAAGAATATGATTTTATTACTTCAAATCCCCATTGTGCTGCCATTTTATCAACTTATATTACTGCAAAAGCTGCCTTGCAAGGCGCTCTTTCAGCTTGTTCTGTTAACAAAATTGTTTCCCCTTATCCCAATCTAGTCAAAGATGCTTATTATTTTGGTTTATGCTCAAAAAAAGCAGCCGCATCACCTGATAACAAGTGTAAAGCGGCACTTGCATTTGGTACAGCTACATATAGCAATTCATTTTTAGCAGGGATTGGTATTCAATATGAAAGAGCAAAGAATTTTTATCACAGAGTAAGTGTCTGCGGAAACGGATGGATAACTTCAAGCTCTAATCCAGAAAGTAAAAATGCTTTAAATATCACATATAGCGGTTATAAAGAAACTCTATTTAATAAAATTAATGACAGAGCAGCGCAAAGCAATGGTAAGGGTTGTGGTGACATAGAAAAAGGCGAGGGATCAAAAGAATGTCGCGAATGGTTTTTTAATGGTATGGAATATGAAGATAATCCGGGTGACGGTAGTCAGCCTTGTCTTGATCCAACTTCAACTGCAGAAGATAATAAAGAGAAGTACCAAAAACAAAGATATTATTTAAGAGGCTTGTTGCCTGGAGCATTTAATTGTCAAAAATATAAATTGGCGATTCCTCATTACTCAGGAGATAAGGTTAAACATCTTGAAGAGGCTTATAATTGTTGTCGAAAAAGGAGTGAGGAATATATGTGTTTACAATATTCAGATTGTGATACATCGCAAGAGAGTTGTGCCGATAGGACAGATAGAGTTGTTTTTTGTAAAGCCAATTCTAAATGCTCAATAAAGAATTCGGTGGATAGTGGGGTTTTTTCAGTGAAGCTCAAATATGAAAATATGCTTTGTGCCGAAAGCTATGATTTTTGTCCGTTTAATTTTTCTGTAGGTGGTGGCAATGAGTCTTGTGATAAATATTCTGACAGTTACGAACAAAATGGTATAAGAAAAAATCTTACATCTGTAGATCTACCAGAAAAAACTGATTTTGATCCAAATACCTCTGACGTTTCGCAGTACAATAATATCGACCAAGATACCGCAAGTAATTGTCGCAGTAGTGAAATTAGAAATCCAGATTGCACCTTAAACTACAAAGCCGGCAAATGCCGTAATTATTGTCAATATCTAAAACATTGTACAATTATTGCTGATAATCAGGGCCAAATAGTTGGAAATTATTCGCCATATATGTCTAGAGCTTGCATCAATTTTATTGGCGACTCTAAGAATACTTATGATTTTAATAGTGGTATTGTTGCGGGAAAGTTAAAAAATTTTAGTGCTCCAATTGCTCAATGTGTTAAAGAAACCATAGAAAATCTTTTTTTTAATAGAGTAGGCCATAGTAAGTGTAGTATAAGTTCAGAATATCCAAACCAAAATGAAGAATGTGAAAATGGATACGCTAAAATTGAAAGTTCAGCTGATGGTGGATTTCTATACCATCAAAAAGGCGGCAAAGTACAAAATAACTCTTTTTTTGAAAAAATTCAAAAAAGCATGAAGCAAATTGTGCTACTGGTTTTGTCAGTCTCGATAATGTTTTTTGGGGCTAAGGTTCTTGCTGGAATGGTCGATATTAGTAAGAAAAAAGAGATTATTACCTATGTATTAAAAATTGCTTTCATCATGTATTTTACCATGGGTAATGCTTGGCAATCAGTTTTTTTTAATGGCGTTTATAGTACCTCATCTGAACTATCTTCTATCTTATTTAAGATGATTACACCTTCTGATGAAAAAAAGCGAGATGGATGTCAATTCGGTAATTTAATTTTAAACGAAGATACTCAAACAATTGAATTTAATGCAATTACCGATCCTTATCCTAAAGGTAAAGAGTATCTCGCAATGTGGGACACTTTAGACTGCAAAATAGCAAAATATCTTGGTTTTGGCCCAACGGCTAGTGTTGCTAATATCTTCTTGCTTATTCTGGCAGGGTTTTTTACTGGGCCGATTGGAATTTATTTTTCTTTAGTTCTCTTAATTTTTGGTATATATTTGATCGTAATAACCTTAAAATCTTTGCATATATTCCTTGGTTCAGCGCTAGCAATTATTTTGATGGTTTTTGTTTCGCCTCTCATATTTTTGATGATGTTGTTCGATAAAACTAAAGATGCTTTTAAGAAATGGTTTATGGCTTTAATTAGCTTTTGTTTGCAACCATTATTTCTAGCTGCATATATTTTTATCGTATTAACGACAATGGATAAACTACTAATAGGTAGTGCCACTTTTGATGATTTTGGTAAAAATAAAAACGTCAAAACCATTAATTGCCAAGCAACATGCCAACATTTAAGTGTTGAAAATGGTCGTAAATTGACCAAGCAAGATGGCGATCTTTATAAGCAATGTTTGCAATATGGTGATGATTATGCAATAATAAAAAATCCAATGGAAGATAGTGTAGCTTGCCTAGTTGGATTCGACCAATTTGGTAAAGTTCCTGGGCTTGAAATTATTGGATTAACAATACCAATTATTGTCAATCTTCTTTCAGGAGATGTTGGCACAAAAATATTACATTTACTCAAAGCGATGTTGATGATATATTTGCTTAATAAGTTTATTAATGAGATACCTGGTATTTCTGCCGCTTTGACAGGTTCAAAATTGGATATGATGTCAATGGATGGTAATTCAATTTTCAAAAAAGGTGGTGGTGCTTTTGCGTCAATGCAAAAACGTGCTGTTAGAGCTTTAAAAGGAGGAGCGGGTAAAGCTGGCGGAGCAATTGCTAATAAAGCGCGTAAAAAATCTAGAGCTGGCATTTCTGTAAATGAAGGCGGCAAGCACGTTGCTAGTAATTCTGGTGCTGGAAGTAGTAGTGCTTCTAGCTCAAGAGGGGTTGGCTCTAGTGCTACAAAAACCGATGGTGGAAACCCGGCGCCAGGCTAATACCAAAAAAGACCTCTACAAATCAACAAATTTTGGTATCATTTCTTAAACCCAAATTGGCGTTTACAGAATTTAGAATTCAGATCGAGATTTAAAAGCAATAGATATAGTACCGTCATCTAGATAATCAAGCTCGCTTCCAATTGGTATACCATGTGATAGCCTAGTCAATTTTACATCAAAATCTTTTAATATTTCAAAAAGAAAGTGAGCTGTAGTTTGTCCATCAATAGTGGCACTAGTAGCAATAATAATTTCTTTAATAGATTTATTATCAATAAGTCGCTGCTTTAGGTTATTAATATTCAAGTCCTCAATATCATTACCGGACATAGCCGAAAGATTCCCTCCAAGAATATGATATAATCCTTGGAAATTTTTTGTACGTTCAATGGCCCACAAATCTGCCACTTCTTCAATAACACAAATTATCGAATTATCTCTTTTGGAATCGAGGCAAATTTTACATATTTTCCCCTCATCAATATTGCCGCATATTTTGCATGCAAAAACTTTATTAGCCAAATTGTTCATTTCTTCAATGAGCGGCATGAGTGTTTTTTCTTTATTACATGCTAAGTTTAACACTATTCTTTTTGCTACTCGTGGCCCCATGCTGGGAAGCTTAGCAATTAATTTGCTAAGATTTTCAATAGTGTTTGAAGACATTGAATCAAAAAAGAATATTTTAAATAATAAAAAACCCTGCAACTTATAAAGTCGCAGGGTTTAAAAGAAAATTATAGTAAATTACCAGAATTACATATTTTCTGTGATATATTTAACTGCACTGCCTACAGTTGTAATTTTTTCAGCAGCTTCATCTGGAATTTCAACTCCAAACTCTTCTTCAAAAGCCATAACTAACTCGACTTGATCAAGACTATCAGCTCCTAAATCATCAATGAAACTAGCATTTTCAGTTACTTTTGCTTCATCAGCACCAAGATGATTAACAATAATTTTTTGTACTCTCTCAAAAATCTCGTTGTTACTTGACATAAATATTATAGATTGATTAGTAAAATTAAGACCTCAACCAAATTAAATGCTGCCATTTAACTTGGCAGAGATCTTAGAAAAAATTAATAAAAGCAATAGCTATCTCACAGCTATTCGCAAAATAGTAGGCCAAAATCCTAGATTATTAATTTAATATATCAAACAAAAATCACTTTAAAATTGTCATTATTGCCTGGTTTTTATCGATGACTTTATTTGTAATAATAGAATTTAAAAAAGGAATTATACCTAAAAAACCATCAACTAGCTTACCTTCTTTTTTAACTATTGAGATTTCTCTAATAGAAAGACCTTTCAATTGTGGATCTTTTTTAATTAAATATTTTATAGCATCTGATCTAAAACCAATTTCATCGATTAGCCCAACCTCCAAGGCTTGTCTCCCGGTAAAAACTCTGCCATCAAAAATTTCTGAGTAATATTCTGGTTGCAATCTATTTTTTCTTCTTGCCTCAACTAACCCCTTAAAGAAATTAAAAGAATCGTCGATCGAGCTTTGAATAATCTTATCATAATCTTGATTAAAATTTTCAGTTAAATTGGGATAACCCTTTGCAGGAGAAGATTTGTAGGTTTTAACCGTTACACCAATCTTATTAGCCAAGTCACTAACATTAGGCGCCTGCATTAAAACGCCGATTGATCCAGTTAAAGTACCGTTATGTGCTATGATATGATTAGAAGCCAAAGAGGCCATATAAGCACCTGAAGCGGCAACTGATTCCATTAAAACCACCAAAGGTTTTCTTTGAGAAATTGCCAATAAATCTCGGTAAAGAATCTCGCTACCAACAATACCACCACCAGGACTGTTAACTCTAACCAAAACTGCTTTAACGTTATCTTGTAATGCAATTTTGGTTAGA
>Ga0222719_10003652_pt1 | contig 13623 bp, 13 predicted proteins | sample C33_34DmetaG_FD_165039 | JGI IMG/M metagenome (GOLD analysis project Ga0222719, IMG submission 165039) | Estuarine water microbial communities from San Francisco Bay, California, United States - C33_34D | ecosystem: Environmental > Aquatic > Marine > Unclassified | place: USA: California...
TGACATATATAATTTATATATTATAATATTCTTATATATTATTATCATTATTTAGAAATAGGAATTTGTTATGTTTGAAATCGTAATTATGCTTGTAGTATGGTCATTCGCTTCAGTATGCTTATATAGGCAGTGCCTAGGTAAGTAATTGTTTTTAAAAGAATTGAAAGCAAAGGACTGCTTTCATCTTTAAAAATTAAAATTAGTCCTCCTTAAATCATTATTAAAATCTTTGTTTGGCTAGCTCAACATTGCCAAATGACTGATTATATGTCTTTTACTACAATCCTTAATTTGATATAGTAAAAAATCCCAATAAGGGATTTTAAGCTTAAATAATAAAAAAAGGAGGCTCGGATAATGAGAAAAATAAAAACACTTCTAGGTTTATTTGTTGCGGTATTACTTTCAGGTTGTGCAGCAGATCAAGCGTTACTAGATAGATTAGAGTTAGTTGAAGAAACAGCAAAACAAGCTATTTCATGTTGTGATGCTAACTCACATAGAATGAATAAAATGTTCTATGATGCACAAAAGAAATAGTTAACTATTTCTGACAGTTCTTACAGTAAAAACTCGACCTTTGGTTAATTTTTATTTGTAGAATGTCACTTTGACATATGTGGCAGGGCTGAGAAGTTCTGCCATATACTTTAAAGTCAAATTGAAAATATCCGCTTTTACCATCAACATTAATATAATCATTTATTGAAGACCCGCCTTTTTTAATAGCTTCTTTTAACACATTCTTTATAGAAACAACCAAATCTCTACAGTTTTTTTTAGTTAATGTCTTAGATGCTTTACTAGGTTTGATACCTGAAAGAAATAAAGATTCTGAAGCATAAATATTTCCAATTCCCACAACAATATTTGAATTCATTAAAAGAGATTTGATAGCAACACTTCTATTTCTAGTTTTTGTAAATAGATATTCATCATTAAAATCTTTATTTAAAGGCTCAGGTCCTAGATTTATTAACAGTTTATGAAACAATGTTGGATGTTTAATAGAATAAAAAATCATTCCAAACTTCCTTGGGTCATTAAACCTAAGTATTTTATTTGAACTCAATTGTATCTCAAAATGATCATGCTTCATTCTCATATCTTTTTTACTAGCTATTCTTAAAGTCCCAGTCATACCAAGGTGAATAGTTAAATAAAAATTATTACCAGAAATAATTATATATTTTGCTCTTCTTGTAATTTCAAGAATTTTTAAATTAATAATTTTTTTAGTTAAATCTTTTTGTAGATTCCAACGTAGTTTTTTCACAAATACAGAACAAGATTTAATTTTTTTATTAATTAAATAAGGCTTAATACCATTTACGGTTGTTTGCACTTCAGGAAGTTCAGGCATTTAAGTTAATTGTTCCATTAAATTAGAATCAATTTTTCCATTATAGCCTAATTTAAAAATAGGTATATCTGTGAAGTTCGATAACTCATCAAAATTATCCAGTGGAGTTTCTTTGGTAACATCATTTAAAATAATAAATTTAATTTTTAAATTTAAGTTTCTTATTGCTTCTATAGATAATAATGTATGATTTATACACCCTAATGTATTTTTAACTACTAGGATTATTGGCAATTTTAGTTCTTTAGCAAGATCGGATGTAAGTTTATTTTTAGCAATTGGAGAAAACAATCCTCCGCACCCTTCAACGAGATTAATGCAATTCGCATTTTTAGATTTATTTATTTTTATGAAACTTACTATATCGCTAAGCTCTATGCTTCTATTTTCCATTTCTGCAGCTTTTGGCGGAGAAGCGTATGCTTTGAATGTGTATTTACATATCTTATTTAACGGTATTTTTTCAAGAATAGAAAATTTAGTTGCATCTTTTGGGATTATTTTGTTATTTGGTTCTATGCAACCAGATTCAACAGGTTTTAAAAAATGGAACTCTATCTTATTCTCAATTAAAAATTCACCAAATCTAAGCATAAACCATGTCTTGCCAACATCGGTGTCCGTCCCTGTAATTAAGAAACCCTTCATAAAAACTCCCAATTATTAAATGTTCATGTGATAATAATACACATGAGTAATAGTAATATAAATAGAAGAAAATCAAATGAAGTAAAAGTAGGAAACGTCTTGATTGGTGGAGATAATCCTATTGTAGTCCAATCTATGACTGACACAAATACCTCTGACATCGAAAAGACAACTAATCAAATTTTAGAATTAGCTAAAGCAGGATCTGAAATAGTAAGAGTGACAGTGAACGATGCTGATGCAATTCAAGCTATACCTTATATTAAAGATAATATTCAAAAATTAGGTTTAAATATACCTTTAGTAGGCGATTTTCATTTTAACGGACATATTTTGTTAAATAAGTATCAAAGTGAAGCTTCACATTTGGATAAATTTAGAATAAACCCAGGTAACGTTGGGAAAAAAAATAAAAAAGATAAAAACTTTGCAACAATGATAGAGGTCGCATGTAAATTAGATAAACCAGTTAGGATTGGTGTTAATTGGGGTAGTCTTGATCAAGATCTACTGGCTGACAAATTAGATTTCAATAATAAATTGGATGTACCAAAATCACTTGATGATGTTATGTGTGACGTAGTAATAGCTTCAGCCTTAGAAAATGCTAAATTAGCTGAATCAATTGGTATGAATAAAAATAAAATCATCATTTCTTGCAAGTTAAGCAAGGTAAATATGTTGATAGATGTTTATCAAAAAATATCAAAAATGTGTGATTACGCATTACATTTAGGACTTACAGAAGCAGGCAGCAATGAAAGGGGTATTGTGTATTCTTCATGTGCATTAGGTCCATTATTACTTAACGGAATAGGAGATACCATAAGAGTCTCTTTAACCACAGATATAAACGGAAACCGCTCAAGAGAGGTTGATGTCGCAAAATTAATTCTTCAAAGTCTCGGGATTAGGTATTTTTTACCGGATGTAACATCATGCCCAGGATGTGGCAGGACAAGCAGTGATTACTTCCAAAAATTAGCTTTTGACATCGATCAACATATTAAAAAAAGTATGCCGATATGGAAAGAAGACTATCCTGGAGTTGAGAATTTAAAGATATCAGTTATGGGCTGTATTGTTAATGGGCCAGGTGAGAGTAAACATGCTGATATTGGAATTAGTTTGCCAGGTAGAGGAGAAAATCCTACAGCGCCTGTATATATAGATGGAGAAAAGAAGTTAACTTTGAAAGGGGATAATATAACTAATGACTTTAAAAAGATTTTAATTGAATATATTGATAATAGATTTAGACAATAATTAATTATTTAATTCTTGAGAATCTTTCTAATGCGATATTTCTGCTTGAACTTAAATCAACGATAGGTTGAATTAAATTATCATCTGACAGTAAATCCTTATCGTCACCACTAGAATATAAATTAAAGTTTTTTAGCCATTTTTTGGTATAAATATTTTCAGGATCAAATTTCTTTTCCTGTAGAAGTGGATTAAATATTCTAAAATAGGGAGCCGCGTCTGTACCACAACCAGAGACCCACTGCCAACCCATAACATTATTTGCAATATCAGCATCTAGTAATGTATCTCTAAACCATTTCTCACCTTCTTGCCAAGGTATTAATAAATTCTTGGTTAAAAAAGATGCTGTTATCATCCTCGTTCTATTATGCATCCAGCCAGTCTCCCATAATTCATTCATAGCTGCATCTACAATTCTGATACCAGTTTCACCTTTTTTCCATTTTTCCAGATTTTCATCATAATTTTTTTCCCATTCAAAATTTTCATATTTCTTATTGAATGGTTTGTCAACAACATATGGAAAGTGATATAAAATGTAATAAGAAAATTCTCTCCAGTAAAGCTCTTTAATAAAATGCTCCTCATGCTTACTCAGGGTATGGTTATCATGAAACTCAAAGTAATTTATTATTTGATTGGTAGTGATTTCGCCAAATCGAAGATAAGGAGATAATTTAGACGTTCCTTCTGTGCTTGGTAAGTCTCTTATCTCTTTGTAGTTAGATATGGAATTTTCAAAAAATTTTTCTAAGGTCTTTAGAGCATTTTTTTCACCTGGCTCCCAATGAACATCAAATTTTTCACTCCACTTATTATCTGATGTTGAAAATATTTTTTTCGTATCCATGTTCTTTTCATCAATAATAAAATTTTTAAAAGGTGATGTTGGGAATTTAAGAACTTGTTTTTGAGAATAAAGTAACTTGCAGTTTTTATAAAATGGTGAATAAACTTTATATGGTTCACCAGTTTTATTGAGTATATGCGATGGGTGAACCAGAGTTGATTTATTATATGAGAAAAATTTAACATCTCTCTTTGCAAGTTTTAGTTTTAAGCATTTTTCTTTTTTTATGAATTCAGGGTGCTTGTTTTCATTTATATGTACGGAGTAGAATTTATACTTATCAGTAATTTCTAAGGCCTTATTTACGAAGTCACCCTCAACTATATTGAGTATGAGATTTTTTTCTTTAAAACTTTGTTTAAGTTTTTTGATACTTTTTTGTAGCCACCATAAATTTGCAGATCCATGTGTAGATACATATAATTTACTGTCATATATGAATAAAAAAGTTACTTCACAGCCCGATTTGACAGCAGAATTTATAGCATCATTATCATTTAGTCGTAAATCATTAGAAAATAGAACTAAGGATTTCATTTTCTAGTATTTAATACCTTCGACTTTTGCAAGTTTGATAAGAACCTCTTCTAAAAGATATCTTGATTGTGCAGATGTTGCTTCTAATTCTTTATGAATCTCTGCATCCTTAGCATTTCTTGCTTCACACTCCGACGAATATTTTTCAAAAGCTGTTAGCTTATGTATTAAATCACTTAAGTGTCTAGGGCATTCACAGTTTATTGTGCTGCCAGCATTAACAATATTGGCAAGATCTTGATCTGTTAACAATCTGTCTGTTGAAGTAGATTTTAAGTAGTTAGAGAAATTGTTACTACACCATTCAGTAATCTCTGAGTGGTTTAGTGGAAGAGATATAGTTCCTGTATCTTGAGTTGTCAATGTCGCTATATCACTTTCTTTTCCAAAATCATAAGCGCAAAGTAGCTTTGTAGCTTTAGATTGCTTAAGAATCTTTTGTATTGTTTTAAAAGTACCTTGATTTATTGTAGGTATTTCAGCAATGATAAAGTCTATTTTGCAATGATAGTTTGATTTTATATTTCTTGGATCTTGAACTACATCAATCATATTTAAACGCATGCTATCTAGACTTTTCTTATCAAGTATAGTTCTACCTAAAAGTATGAAATTCAAATCGTTTTTACCAGTACTGGATAAAGCGGTTTTGCAACTTGAAATTCTTTTTTCTAAATTTTCAAAATTAAGATTAGCAACTGCGCTTATAGCGTCACCGTTATCAACTAATTTTTTTATTAAAAGAAGCCTATCAATATCAGCTTGTGAATATAGCCTGTCACCTGCATCAGTTCTTATAGGTTTTACAACTTCGTATCTTCTTTCCCATGCACGAAGAGTTTCAGGACGTATTCCAGTTATTTGTGTGGTTAAACCTATTCTATAGTTTTGCTCTGTATTCATAATATTAATCTTTGTTTAGTTATCATATTAATAAATATATACAAGGTTCATATTTAAATCAAGTATTATTTAGATATATATGTACAATATTTGTATTATTCTAAGTTATTGTAATTTTTATAGATAATATTACTAAATTTGTACAGATTTATATGTACAAATAAAAAAAATGTGGTATCATGATTTTAAGTTAACAATTTGTACATCCCCTGGAGCACCTTGCTCCGCATACTTGTAGCCGGAATTCCGGCTACTTTTTTTTAAGAAATTAAGGAGGCAATATGTTTGGATTTGGAGATAAAAATAAGGTACACAAAGTAACTATAGCTAATACTGGAGAGACATTTGAAGTTACTGGTAAAATAAACTTACTGCAAGCTGCTCAAAACGCAGGTATTGATTGGCCTTGCGACTGTAAAGTGGGTAGTTGTGGAACATGTAGAGCAGTTCTTAAAGAAGGAAAAGTTAAAGAGCTAGCTGACTTCGCATATACTCTTGATGGAGACATGCTTAAAGAAGGATACATCCTTGCGTGTCAATCATCACTAAAAAGTGACATAACTGTAGAGTTAGATAAATCTCAGAAAGCTGTTGAAGCAACTAAAATGTAATTAATCATTAAATTCCAGTTCAGCCCCAAAAGGTTGTTCTGGAATTTCTTCGTTCGTATAAGCAATATTTCCAGAAACAATAGTTGTTAAAACCTTGGTTTTAAATGGAACGTCTGAAAATGCTGACCAACCACATTTATGCATCATAGGCATTTTATCTAATACACCTATATCTAGAAAATCTATTAATACTAAGTCAGCCCAGTAACCTTCTCTAATAAAACCTCGTTCTTTAACGTTGTAACAAATAGCAGGATTATGGCAAATTTTTTCAATAATTTTCTCAAGAGTGAAAATGCCATTATGATAAAGTTCTAGCACAGCTCTCAAAGAATGTTGGATTACTGGGAGGCCTGCAGGTATATCCTCATATTTTCCAGTTTTTTCAGATATTAAATGGGGCGCATGGTCAGTTGCAATTACATCAATATTATTGTTATTAACAGCTTCAATAAGAGCAATTCTGTCAGATTCTTCCTTAATTGAAGGGTTACATTTTATAAAACCTTTCTTTGTAGCATAATCCTTTTTTGAATAAAGCATATGATGAATACACACTTCTGCAGTAATAGACTTTCCTGCAACATTGCTACTGTTGGAAAAGAAGTCTATTTCATCTTTTGTTGTTAAATGGAGAACATGAAGTCTAGAGCCATTATTTTTTGCTAAATTCACAGCTAAAGTTGATGACTCAATACAACATTCTCTACTTCGAATTTCAGTATGCATTTCAAGAGGTATATCATCTCCATACTTTTCTTTCGCGGCTTTAAGATTTCTATCAATTATAGGAGAACTCTCACAATGAGTTGCTATTAGTTTTGGGCAATGAAGAAATATATCTTCCAGTGAATTTAAATTATCAACTAACATATTGCCAGTAGACGCACCCATAAATATTTTTACACCGCAAGCTCTTTTGGAGGTATTTTTGATTTCTTCAATATTGTCGTTTGTGGCACCTAAATAAAATGAATAATTAGCAAAAGATCTATTATTAGCAATATCAAATTTTTTTTCTAATCCGTCATTTGTGATTATAGGTGGTTTATTATTTGGCATATCCATGAATGTTGTTGTCCCACCTATAACTGCAGCCAATGATTCAGATCTTATGTCAGCCTTATCAGTAAGGCCAGGCTCCCTAAAATGAACTTGGTCATCAATCATTCCAGGAATTAAGTACTTTCCTGAAGCGTCAATAGTAATATCAGCCTGAATATGAGATAAATTATCTGATATTTGATCAATTCTCCCGTTTTTTACGAAAATATCACTTATCTTTCTTGTGTTTTCATTGATGATTGTTGCGTTTGTTATTAATATAGATTTCATTGTTTTTACTCGTTTTATTTAAGTGTATAATTATTAACTCTACTATGAATTTTAAAATATATAATACTCTAACTAAAGAAAAAGAGCTATTTCAACCTCTTGATCGACAGTCTATAAAAATGTATGTATGCGGACCTACAGTTTATAGTTACGCCCACATTGGAAATGCAAGACCTGCTGTAGTATTTGATGTTTTATATCGTTTCTTAAAAAATATTTATCCTGAAGTTATATATGTTAGAAATATTACAGATGTAGATGATAAGATAAATGAAGCTGCAAAAAAAATTAATAAACCAATAGCTTCTATAACAAAAAAATATACTGACATATATCATCAAGACATGAAGAGCTTGGGTGTTCTTAGTCCAAATCATGAGCCACGAGTTACAGATAATATTAGCCAAATAATATCTATGATACAGAAAATCTTAGATAACAAAAAAGCCTACATAAATGATAATCACGTTTTGTTTGATATTACATCATTCGATCAATATGGAAAATTATCAAATAGAAATACAGATGAAATGTTGTCTGGAGCGAGAGTAGAAGTTGCAGATTATAAAAAAAATCCCGGAGATTTTGTACTTTGGAAGCCGTCTAATAAAGACGAGCCTGGATGGGACAGTCCTTGGGGGTTCGGAAGGCCAGGATGGCATATTGAATGCTCTTCAATGGTAGAAACTTATTTAGGTGAGGAGATAGATATTCATGGTGGTGGTCAAGATTTGATATTTCCTCATCATGAAAATGAAATTGCACAAAGTTGCAGCGCACATAATAATAAAATTTATGCAAGATACTGGGTTCATAATGGTTATTTAAATATGGAAGGCGAGAAAATGTCTAAATCATTAGGAAATATTATCACAGTTAAAGAATTATTAGAGCAGTATGATGGTGAAGTAATAAGACTTGCGTTGTTAAGTACACATTATAGAAAACCAATAAACTTTGGTGAAAGTTTGTTAGAGCAGTCAAAAAATATATTAAATAAGCTATATAAAAACCTTGATAATGAAAGTGATGAAGACTTAATATCAAAAGATATTTTAGAACCTCTATCTGATGACTTAAATACACCATTAGCGATTTCAAATCTATCTAAGATTAAATGCTCAAAAACACTTAAAAAAAGCGCTAATTTACTTGGCTTACTAAATAGAACATCTAAGGAGTGGTTTGCATTAAATAATAAATCCACAATATCTGAAAATGATATAGAATTGCTAATAAAAGAAAGAGATGAAGCACGAAAATCGAAGAATTTTGTGAAAGCTGATGAAATTAGAGATCAGCTAGACAATAATAATGTAGTATTAGAGGATATTGACGGAAAGACAATATGGCGAGTAAAAAAATGACAAAAATATTTAAAGAAAGAAAAACAGTTGAGCAAGTAGAAGAAGGGGATGAGCTAGCCCCCAAATTTGATGAGAACGGCTTAATGCCAGTTGTTACAACCGATGCAAAAACTGGAGATGTTCTAATGTTAGGTTATCAAAATGAAGAAGCAGTCAAGATGACTATAGAAACAGGAGAAGCTTATTATTGGAGTAGAAGCAGAGAATGCTTGTGGCACAAAGGCGCGACAAGTGGTTTGATACAGAAAGTTATAGACATAAGAATTGATGATGACCAGGATGCAATTTGGCTTAAGGTAGAGTTAAAAGGCCTAGAGGCAAGTTGCCATGTAGGGTATAAATCTTGTTTCTATAGAAGTATTCCAACAGGAAATATAAAAGAAGACATTAAATTAATATATAAAGAAGATAAAAAAGCGTTTGAACCAGAAGAAGTATATGGAGATGCTCCTAATCCAACAAAACTATAACTATATTTATGGTTCACTTATATCAATCCTTAAAAAGCACAATTAAATTTGGGTATAAATCTAGAGTAATTGAAGATAGCCTAGGAAATACGGTGTCAAATATAGGGCTAATATATAAATCAATATTACTTGGCAATGTTCTGTTAAGAGTCTTGAAAAATAACTCAAATAGACCTATAGGACTAATGTTACCAAATATAGCTCCTGCAGCAATTGTCTTTTTTGCTATTCAATACTTAGGTAAAGTTGCAGCAATAATAAATTTTACATCTGGTGCAAAAAATATAGTTTCTTGTCTTGAAAAATCAGATGTTAAATATTTAGTAACTTCTAGAAAATTTGTTGATCAAAGTAATATGCAATCTTTAATATTAGAAATTGAGAGCAGAAATTATAAATTTATTTATCTTGAAGACATAAGAGAAATTTTATTTTTAAAGGATAAGGTATTTGCCGTAAAAGATTTCCTATTAAATATTTTTATATCAAAAAAATTAAACGAAAATCAATTAGCAGTAATCTTATATACTTCAGGAACAGAAAGTGAACCAAAAGGAGTTGGACTTACGCATCAAAATCTTTTTTCCAATAGAATGCAGGTTCTTGAATCACTTAAAATTAACAGAAATGAAAAATTTTTCACGTGTTTGCCATTTTTTCACTCTTTTGGCTTAGGAATAGGCGTTCTACTTCCTGTTTTATATGGTTGTAAGGTATTTTTGTACCCAACACCTTTGCATTTCCAAACAATTCCTAAACTTATAGAAAAAACCAGATCGACTGTATTTTTTTCAACAGACACATTTTTAAAAAAATATATACCACATATAGAAAAATCTAATTTTAAAAATTTAAAATATTTAATTGCAGGAGCTGAAAAGGTTGAACAAAGCACTCATGATAAATACCATAAGCATGGTATACAAATTCTAGAAGGCTATGGTGTGACTGAGGCATCTCCAGCTGTTTCTGTGAACACAAAAGAAAATTATAAAATTGGGTCGGTTGGGAAATTTATCACAGGCATTGAATACAGGATTGAAAAAATTGATGGTTATACAAAAGGCGGGTTACTATTTATAAAAGGAAAAAATATTATTACAAGATACTTTGGGCAACAACAAGAATTTGATTGGTATAACACAGGTGATGTTGTGAGGGTTGATGAAGAAGGTTACTTATTTATTTTAGGAAGGTTAAAAAGGTTTGCCAAAATAGCTGGTGAGATGATCTCATTATCTCAAATTGAAGAGTTTCCTAAGAAGCTTTGGCCTGATAATAATAACGTAGTTTGTTCAATAAAAGATAATACAAAAGGTGAGGCATTAATATTATTAACTGATAATAAAAAAGCAGACCTGTCAGTATTAACTAATTTTATGAAAGAAGAAGGTTTATCAAATTTATATTTGCCAAAAAAAATAAAAATTATAAGTGAATTTCCTATATTAGGTAGTGGTAAAATCAACTATAAGAAACTTCAAAAAATTTCAGAATCTTAAAAAAATTTTTTACTTAATCTATTTCCCAGAGCGCACATTAGCTCATATGGTATTGCATCTATTGAAGATGATACTTCTTTAATGTTTATATTCTCTCCCCAAAGCTCTACATTTGATCCCACTTGAATATTTTTATCTTGAATATCTATCATAATAATATCCATTGAAACTCTTCCCACGATATTAAAAAAACTCCCTTCAAAAAAAACTTTACCAATATTACTTAATCTCCTCGGAATTCCATCCCCATAACCAATGCCTACTGCAGCAATTCTTGTATCGTTCTTAACTTTATAAGTATGTCCGTATCCTATAGATTCGTCTTTCTTGCACGTTTTAATTGATACTACTGGGGCAGTTAAAGTCATTACAGGTTTAACATTAATTTTGTTCGATGAGTTGCATGGATTTACACCATAAAGCACTAAGCCAGGTCTTATCCAGTGTCGGCTGTAATTATATTTTTTAGAATATCTTATAGTGCCTGCAGAATTAAAAATACTATGTTCAATATTTTCCTCATTTATTATATCTTGCAAAACATTAATTTGCTTATTTGAGAAATCATCTTTATCTTCGTCAGCACAAGCCAAATGAGTCATAATACCAACATGATTGCTTATAATTTTGCACTTTTGAAATACTGTCTGAAAATCAGAGCTATGAAATCCCAATCTATTCATTCCAGTATCTATCTTAATCCATAGCTTAATATTTTTATCAAGAGTTGTATTTTCTATTATTTTTAACTGTGATAAGTCGTGAATTACTGGTCTGATATTATTTTCTGAACAATATTTATATTCATTGCTATGTGAAAATCCTTGCAAACAAACAATTTCTTTGTCTATGTTATTATTTCTTAGGTATGTTGCTTCTTCAATTGTTGCTACAGCAAAGGCATCAGATTCTTTAAGCAAATGCGCAACCTCAAGAATACCGTGCCCATATGCATCAGATTTAATCATAGACATTACTTTAGATTCTGGAGAAAATTTTTTTATTTCGGATAGATTACTAATTAAATTATTTTTATTAATTAAGATAGATCCATTCATTTAAAACCCTCTGGTGCAGAGTATATCTCAGGAGTATAGTTTTCGAATCTAGTGCACTCTCCAAGAAATGTTAGAGTAGTTTTAAAAATAGGTCCATTTCTTTGCTTGGCTATTATGATTTCAGCTTTACCTTTATCTGCAGAATCCTCATTATAAACTTCGTCTCTATAAATAAATGCTATTAAATCAGCATCCTGCTCAATAGCTCCTGATTCCCTTAAATCTGACATAATAGGTCTTTTATCAGTTCTATTTTCTAAACTTCTATTTAATTGTGATAGTGCGACAACAGGAACATCTAATTCTCTAGCTAAAGCTTTGAGAGACCTTGATATTTCAGAAAGCTCAGTAGCTCTATTTTCAGAATTATTGGTTAACTGCATTAATTGCATATAATCAATTACAATTAAATCTAAACCTTTCTCTCTTTTAAGTCTTCTTGCCCTTGCTCTTATATCTGTAGGTGTTAACGCAGGAGTATCATCAATAAAAATATTAGCTTTTGATAGCAATGCTACAGCATTGGTTAGTCTTGGCCAATCTTCGTCCGTAAGTTTTCCTGTTCTAATTTTTTGTTGATTTATTCTCCCCATAGATGATATTAGTCTAGTGGATAATTGAGTACCTGACATTTCCATACTAAAAATTGCTGTGACTGCATCGTTCTTTAGGGATGCATATTCAGATAGATTCATTGCAAAACTAGTTTTCCCCATCGATGGTCTTCCTGCAACAATTATTAAATCACCACCCTGCAAACCAGTAGTTTTATTATCAAATTCACTAAAGCCTGTAGCTACACCAGTAACAGATTCACCTTTTTCAGCTCGTTCTTCAATTTGCTCTAATGATTCTTTAACTAAATCGTTAATATTTTGAAATCCATTATTTGCTTTTAATGATTCTTCAGATATGTTAAATATTTTTTGTTCTGCTTCATCGAGTAAAGCTTTACTATCGATCCCACCATCACGAGATTTTTCAATTAAATTATTACTTACACTTATTAGTTGTCTAAGTATTGATTGCTCCCTAACAATATTTGCATATGCTTTAATATTAGCCGCAGATGGAGTTTGATTTATTATTTCAGATAGATATGTTGAGAAAGACTTATCGTTGCCTGTATTAGCTTTTTCATTTATGGTGACAACATCAAAAGGAACGTTATCATTAACAAGATTTACAATACACGAAAATATTTTTCTATGTTCTTGGTTATAAAAGTCGTTAACCTGAAGAATATCAGCTATTTGTTCCCAAGCCTCATTATCTAATATTAAGCCGCCTATAACAGCTATTTCAGCCTCAATAGAATTAGGAGTTTTGTTAAGACTTTGAAATGTAAGACTTTTACTCATTGTGCATAATCAAGCTATATAATTTTAATATTTTATATTATCAGCTTTGATTATTTGTTTCGACAATTAGATTAATTATTGCGTCAGTATCTATTCCTAGATGTAAACTAATAGAGTATTCGCCTATCTTCTTTATAGCTCCTTCAGGCATTCTTATCTCTTTGCGTTCTATCTCATGCCCATTGGCTATAAGTTCTTTTTCAACTTCATATGGACCAATTGAGCCAAATAATAAGCCTTCTTCATTTGCTTCTGCAGCAATATTGATAGTAAATCCATCAAGTTTACCTTTTCTTTTAATAGCAATATCTAGATTATCTTTAGCAATTTTTTCAAGTTCTTCTCT
>Ga0222719_10003654_pt1 | contig 13621 bp, 10 predicted proteins | sample C33_34DmetaG_FD_165039 | JGI IMG/M metagenome (GOLD analysis project Ga0222719, IMG submission 165039) | Estuarine water microbial communities from San Francisco Bay, California, United States - C33_34D | ecosystem: Environmental > Aquatic > Marine > Unclassified | place: USA: California...
AGACGCCGTGTTTCTTTTCCTTGAAAAGACCTACTGGTAAGGAACCGTCGCATCGTGTTGGATATTGACGTTGGAAGGCATACTCACCTCACCATCTCTATGTACTTTCGGTTCATAACAGGCCGTCATCTAAAATGGACAAGAAGACAGCGAGACTACTCAAATTTACCGACCCCAGTTTGGACAACGATTTCAACTTGACGCTGATCTTATTATTCGTTGGGCTGCTTTTGCTCTACGCGCTGAAAGAAAGTTTGTTCAGCCCGACGGGGCTTCAGCAAACGATGATCCGGGCACGTACTCTGGCCCACAAAGGCATCAGTGGAGCGCCGAAGCGTTCTGTGTAGTAGAAGCAGACCCTGACTGTGGTAGCTATTTATCACTCGGGGTCTACTTAGTAGATAAAAAAGATAGATTAACGTCAAAAGACTTACATTTGTTGCGTCCCGGTACAATCTTGCACCGAACTCCTTATGATTATGAAAACTTGCGTTGCACGTCAACGTTCTTTGCGGTCCGATGCTGCTAGAATACAAGCATCTACACTCCGTTAAAGACATGAACAAACTCGTCCACCTTTTTGTGATACCCACTCCGACGACGTTCTAGTCTCTTTGCATACCATCCAATGGCGAGCCCAATCAGGATTGCTAAGGGAATAATTTGTGCAGCCAAAGGAGGTAATGGAATCGCATCGTCGTCATCTCCGTCGTACTCATCAAATTTCTTCCCCTCTGGGAAGAGTTCTGCTCGATATTCTTGGGACACGATGTCTTCCGGCCTGCAGGTAGGATGAGGATAAATTCAAAGGTGAGCAATTGAATGTAAACAACAGGACACGACGCAAAAACAAAAACAATACTACGATAACGTACCAGTATTCCAATCGCAAATATTTGTACACGACCATATCACTAAACGCTCCGTCCACATTTTCCCAACACGCTGGGCATTCTCGTCGTGACGGCCACCGCTTTTCATTTTCTTGAGAGGAAGTCGGTACTCCCAAATGTTCTCGTTCGAATTCTTCCCGTAACAATCGCACATTGACGCTGTTGTGTGTTTCAAACAGCCATATTGGAAACTGGATCCAATCATCAAGGCCATAACTATCTCGATGCAATCGATTGCATCGATCATGAGCGCAGGCATCAAATGCATTCAAGAAATTGAGTCGACACACTTCACAACCAAAGAAATTGTCCACAAAGTTTCGTATCGTTACAGCCGCCTCTTCCACGGATTGTGCCATGGCAAAATTGTCATCGGTATTTAACATCAAGTTCCATTCCACAGCACCCACGGTAATAATATGAAAGAGTTGCCATAAACCACAAGTATATCCCATTCCTTGTTTTCCTTTGGTACAGGATTTGGACCATTTGGATTTGGTCCGTTCGGGTGGCGGATATTGATTGACGATATTTTCAAAATAGGCTTCTCCCAACGTTGTGGCATTTTGAAAGTCATCGATCAATGCCCGGACCAGTTTTTGAACTTGCCATGTGGGTGGTGTGGCCACTTGAAGCAACTGTAACCAATCCATCAAGGCATCTTTGGTCTTGTTGGCCAAGGGACCTTCATTGGATGTGTACACACCATTTTTGAGGGCAAATAGTAAGGACAAATGAGCATCGTCAAAGACTTCTTGTTTGGTTCGTTGATGGCTCAAAGCTGAAGATTTCTTCTTGTTTTTGTGTGTATCTACGTTGGAGAGTTCTGGAAGTTTCATTTGATCCAATGGCAAATCTTCGGTTTGAATGTTGAGTTTTTGAAAGATATCAAAGACATGGACTTCCCAATAATTCACTTCGACAGCACCACTATCGGTAGCATTGGTTGCTCCACTGGGCAAGACGTACAGTTTAGGATAGCCATGTACATCAAACGCCCGACACAGTGGTCGATGTACCGTACAACTGACGGCGTAGACTTTGATTGGTTCGGTAATCCCTTGTTCTTTGGCGACCGTTTGTAATTGTTTGGCAAAATGAACGTAATGATTGCGAAAATGTTGACAATGCGGACACCAGGGCGCATAAAATTCCACAATCCGTGGTCCGCAACTAGCAGGTGTCGGGCAAAACAAAAAATCAGGTCGATCATCTTCTTCGTCAATACCAGGAGGACGTTGATAATCGGTCACGTATGGTTTGGCATCCTCTTGATAATACAGATAGTTCTCGGCCCGTTCATCATCTTCACTGTCTTCACTATCTTCGGCTTCGAGCAATCGTGACTGTGAGGAAAAGCCTGGCCGTATAACAAGACCCACCGACTCCAAGGTTGGTACAACGACCAACAAACAGACCGCCACTGTTGTGAGTATTACAATACCTCGACGATATCTGGAGAACAACGATTTTGGCTGTGACGAGAACGTAAAGGAACCCGACGACGTCGCCGAGGATGTGGGTGTTCCAGGATTAGAGTTTGAAAATAACTCAGAATTCTGAAAGAACTTCCGTGCCGTTTGTCGGAGACGGTTGGTCGGTGTCTTGTCTTTGGATTCCGACAACATATCCATCGTCATGTCGTAGTGATCCAACCTCACTCTGTCGTACCTGAATCGATAGTGTACCTAGTCAATAATCGCTGTCGCTTAATTCTATACGAATAGATCCTTGATTCGCATTCCATGGGAGTCAGGACGAGTCAGGACCACCGAGGTTGATTGTGCTGTCCCTCGTCCATGGTCATCACGAGTTTTTGGCGAACAAGTTCGGATGCCGTACGTACATTAGCGTTAGGGTAGAAGTGGGCAATATGATAGAGTTACAGTATGATAGTGCAAAGTATCCAAAACTACACTAACTACTATACCGAACAATTCACACGTCAGCACTCAGAAACGTTTCAAAAGTCGAAACGTTTTGACCATGCGCTCCTTCGAAACATCGGCAGCACTTGTTGGTAACCAACCACTTTACGCTGTGGATCCTTTTGTGGCATGCCCAGTGAGACAGACTCCTACCCTTGGATACGTTTTGTTACGGTGACACTTTCTCTGGCGGCGACAGTATCTCTTGTCGTTTATTTAACCAACAACAACAACGTCATTGTTTCTACTTCCTTGGTTGACTCGATCCTCTCGTTTCTTCACTTTGTCAAGAACCCCATCAAACAACGTTCACGGTCTAGCTCATCTCGGTCGAAATATACGTTTCCCAACATGACACAAGAATCCGCCTCTACTTCAACTATCAAAAAACAGATTTATTTGATTCGGCATGCCGAAAGTGAAGAAAATCGTCGTTTGAAATCCTTACAATCCATTGGCAAGGGACTCAAACGTTGGACTTTGCCCTCCAGGGCACAACTTTGGGCTTCTATGGAACTAATCAATGTACCACAGCAAGTCGATTCTCCCGTCAGTGACTTTGGTCAATCCCAAATCACCTATATGCAACAAAAATTGCAAACCAACGACTTTTTACTTGAAAACCACATCGACTTGATTGTCCATTCACCATTACTACGAGCCAAACAAACCTGTCAAGGAATCTTGGGATATTCTGATGAAACGAACGACAGAGATGGAAATTCGAAGGACCATGTAGTTGATACAAATAAGAAGAGTGCCATTCGTGTCGTTCAATCCGATTTGTTATTGGAAAAGACACCCACCGAATGGATTACCACCGCAGCCAGTAGTAACAATTCCTTTTTTCAAAGGATACAGGCCTTACAGGAATGGTTACTCCAGCAACCCCAAACCAATATTGTGTTGGTTGGACATTCTCAATTTTTCAAGGCCATGTTGCGACTGTCCTTCAAGTTTGGTAATTGCGATGTATGGAAAGTCACCCTGGATGCCTCCAAACTGGCATCGTCGTCGTCGTCGTCGTCGTCGTCAATGACAGATAGTGTCACCAGCAACAATGAGTCACCAATTGAAGAAGAAGAAAAGAAAGAAACAGAAGTCGTTGAAAATGACGATTGTCAGGATGACACGGCAATGGTAAAAAACGATGAATATCCCAATCTACCTCCCCAATTCTCAAATTTGCAGGAGCTTTATGCTTGCGATCTACCGCGTGAAACATCCACCGATGACAACGTGAACGAGGTCTCTAGTAACATCGCTACTAAGTAACAGCTTCTATTTACACAAGGCAAAATAGCATCTATGATGGCATCACCACACGTCATCGTCCTCCTCCTCTTGGGTCGTTTGCTGTTTTGCTTCTTTGGCTTGTTGTTTCTTTCGCAATCGCGCACGACTTCTAGCCTTGGCTTTGGATTTTTTCGTCGACGCCTTTTGGGCCTTGTAGGTTTGTTTACTTTGACTCCCATACAAGTGCTCATCGAGTTTTAGTTGCAATCTCTTGCGGGCAATTTTTCGATTTTGTTGTAAGGATCGTGTGTCTTGACATTCCACTCGTATTTGGGTCGGTTCGTGGACCAAAACGACACGATTACTGGTTTTGTTAATCTTTTGACCACCTGGACCGGATCCACGAACAAAAGTTTCGGTAATATCATCCTCGTTCAGAGAGGGGAGCTCTCGTGTCGACACTGCCACATCCATGGGTCTGCCTTGTGCTTGCGCCATGGCGAGAGAAAGCTCATTCAAGATTGTTTCACGCAATGAAGCGTCTGGTAGCAATGCTACCAGTTCAGATAAGGTATCCAAAACCTCATAGTCCGTACGGGGCATAAGATCAGGAGCGAGGCTGGACGTGGGGTCACGTTGAAGTTGACGAAACAAGGCCATTGCGTCCTTGACGTACTTTTCAACAGAAAGTTTGATCGAAACGGCAGGGTCTCTGGATATGTCTTGTAGCTCTGTGGATAGAGCCTTTAGTTGTACAAAGCGAGCATTGCCCAGAATACGTTGTATTCGATCAGCCACTTCCAGCTGACGTTGTCGATTCCACTCGATAGTGGCATCATGCTCTGCTTTCCACTGATCGTAGGTATCAATGACATTGGCAATGCCCCCGGTATCCGCATCAAAGACCAAGTCCAGTCGTTTTTCACGATCCCAAACGACACGTTCAAGGTACTTGACTCCTACAATACGATGCTCGGGTAAAGCGTCCACCAGCAGTTCCTCCTTTCCCTGAATCGACGTATTCGGGGCGGTCAAGGGGGATTCGATAATGGTATCCTCCACCCGGTCGTAGTGCAAGACGGAAAACTTGTCTGCCGGTAAGGAGTAATCCCATTGAATTCGTCTCAGTACTTCTGAGACTGGGAGTAGTTTTGAGGTTTTCTTTTTCTGGTCGTCGTCGTCATCGGCGCGTTTACCACCACCACCTCCATCGGCAAACAATCGTTGATAGGCAGGACTGTTGACATCCTTTAGCTTGGCAAGACGAGATTCGACACCCCGGAGTCCTCGTCCCAACATAGCAGCCAAGACTCCCATCGACTTTTGACGATTGTCCCACAAAAGCTGGTCTTGTTCCAAGGTCCACTCTTGATAGAGATTGGTCATATCCGACACTACAGTCTCGCCTTCACGACCGCTGTCGTCGCCGTCAGCACCCGTGCCTTTCAACGGCGGCGTCATGAAGAGCCTTCGCATTTCATGACGATGATAAAATGGATTCAAGTCAATGAAATTTTTCAAAAAGGGACGTCGGACTGTATGGCTGCCGCCATGGCTCGCTGTGATGAGGCCATTGTCATGGCTCTGTCGCCCAAAAGGCAAGAGGACAGGTACACTACGCTTGCGGCTAGTGGAAGCAATTCCAAAGGCACCGACACGTTGCAACAAGGCGATGCGTGTCAAAACCATAAAGATGGAGAGATAAAAGGCTCCTTGGAAATTCCTCGAGAACGAGGCCCCCATGGTGACAAATAGAGAGATGAATGAGGAGGAGTGCGCCATTTCGTCGGCCATCACATTATTGTAAGTAAGCAAATATGAATAAGGTTCGGGATCACCAGATCAAGCCTTCTCTCGAGAGGAGAGCTACTAGCTAGCTAGCTCTACTGGCAACTCTCTAAACCCAGAGAAAGCGCTAGAGTGTACAGTAGAGATAATGCACACTTACAATACAATTCGAAAAGATACTTAATTTGCTATCATATGTCAAGCCATGCTTCGGGATAGATTCCTGGAGCTAATCCAATCTCATGCCGAAATGCGTTCGGCAACTGCTGATCCGTAGTCAAGACTTTGTTCGTAAACTCGATGGCGGCCCGAGGAATGGAAGTAACAATGTGCCGTTCTCCCGGACGATCCTCCAAGATCATTTGAGCCGTGTAAAAGTCACTTTCTTGAATCGCTCCGTCCAAGGTCTTTCCTTTGCGCTTGATACGATCATGGATGCGACAAGGTATGAGGTTGGCAGGGATCCAGAGATTCTCCGAGTACGACCATTTAGCAGTTGTGATTGTTTCTCCATCAATCTCCGGAATGGAGTTGGGATGTGGCTTGAGATTTGCTTCATCGTAAACGTAGTAGCAGGAAAGCTGTAGATTCTCAGGATACGGCATTCGCTTTTGTTCTTCTTCAATCCGAATGGACACTTCATGATTGAGATCGGCTGCATACTTGTACTTGGCGACATCCCCATGGAGCGAAGCGTCAAAGCTCTCCACATGATTTCGATAAGCCTCTTGCCAATCTGCTCCATAATCAATCGTCACTTCCTCTCCGACTTTGATATCTGTTAAGGCGACCAGTTCCATCAAGAGGCCTCTTCGTCTCGATGAAAGGACGTCAGCGGCTGTCATTTGCATGCTTTCTTCTAAATCGATCGCTCGTGCAGACCAAACGAGTTTTGCGTTTGGTTTGTCCGCATGATTGACGTAATTACTGACTGGAGAATACGGATACAGCAACAATGTACTCTTTTTATTGCCAAAGCAATAGTTGAGAAGCAGTTGTGTCCGCCCTCGGTTGCTGAGACTGGTTCGATTGATGGATATCATTGGAAATGGAGCAATCATAGTGCCTTTTGACAAGGGTCGAGTTGCAACCGCACCGTAACCGAATTGTCCTGGATATGGACGAATGTTATCCAAACACATTCCATTTTCTTCCAAATCACCCAACGTTGCTTTTGTAATCTCGGTTGGAAAGAATCCGTCCGTCTTCGTATCCCATCTTCTTCCATAATCAATTAAAATCTCCGAGCCTGCCTCAATCGGCATGTATGCATGGAATTGTCTTCCACCATAGTATGTATAAGATCCTGCTTCGGGAGATCCTCGTCGTCCACTCATGGGAGGCAATGGTGAACTCGGAATGGCTCTTGCCATTAATGGATCGTCGTCTTGTTGCGGCAGAGGTTTCTTTCCTGTATTACAGAGCATGGACATTCCTGGAATAATGGATTGAACATGATATCCTTCAGCACTGGCATAGTTTCCTCCCGAATACCATGAGTAATTCTGAATAATATGAGCGACGCCTTCTTCCAGTCGGACAGGAACATCTGGAAGCGGAATGGTGACGTCGGGAAAGAGCAGTTTGTCGCCATAGGCTCGATCTTTGAGAGTAAAGACACCCCATCCTGCACCTGGGAGTCTCGATTCTGCCATGACGTATTCACAGTGTGGCGAATGGGAAGAATCGTCTGTGTACTCATGGATGGAACTACTGTCATTGGCTGTTCGATGGGGGCTGCTGGTCGCTGTCGCATTATCATTCGTTTCTCTAGCGATAACGATAATTACAGCAACAACAGCAATGATAAGACAGCTTTTACCCCAAGTTTCGAGGACGTGGCCCTTCTTGTGTTGTCTCGTTGTTCTGCTTCGTTTTGCCATGGTTTCTTTGGTTTTGAAATCAAAGATGTGAGATGTGGACACCTGTTGCATTGTTCGTTACCCTATGAAAAATATAGCTTACTTTCACAAAGTCTCTTTGCTGTACAGTACTTATTTTGAATCCAAAGGTACTGTATCCTCTTCCTTTTAGTAGATACTCTCTACTCTTAGGTAGTGAGGTAAAGTTAGCACGTGCACGCTGGACGGTTCGTTTCATGAATCTTTGACGATGGTATTCGCGGTCTCTCGCCTCTTTCTCTACCATAAAAAGAATTAGAGAGTGAGAGCATTCCGTACTCGTAGTACATCACTTTACATCCAGATTCTCTATAATGGTAGAGGAAACGATCATTATGATGAGTGTGTGGCTGCACCTACAAACTCACTCTCGTTCAACACTGCAGGAACGGAAAACTAACTCTTCTATTTCGACTCTCTACTCTAGTAGCGTAACCATCCATCCATTGGCCCCCATCACTTGGAAGTCAAGATGCGACACGAGTCTCACCAACAACCCACAATCGCTTTGTTTCTCTAGGCCGCTCCCACAATCTTCTTGACACGTTCCAAACTTCCATCATCCAAACTCTTTTTGTTACCACGTTGGATGATGCGACAATTGTCTGGTTCGTACGGTGGATCAACCTGTACTTGATTCAAGACCAGTATCGAATCCTCTTTCCAAACCACTTCATTACAAGCCTTTAACAAACGATCAAAACAAGCCTGGCCCTTGGGAGTTGCCTTAAACATAAGAAAGTAGAAAAGAAGGAGATTACAAGAGAGTACAGTGTCAGAAAGTATTAAAATCATGTTGCATTAACATCGTTTCTTTTTCCAAGTTCCTTATTTCTCATGAATAGCAATTCATATTCCTTTCATAATTTCGAAAAAAAACCTACCTTCTGATTAATATGTCGAAAACTTTCTTCGGCCAATCGCAAGGCTTTTCGTTCCCGATCTTCCAATGTTTTCTTTTGTATTTTGGGCAAGGGTCGTGACAAGGGTATTCCCGTATCTCCTTCACTGGATGTTGTTTCGGGTTGTGGTTTGGCCGATACAATACTGCTTGCTTGGACAATTCGTATTTCCGACGCCAAGGTCGTATGGACCAAGGATTTTTGTAAGACAATGGTTTGCGACACTTCATCAGTACAATATACACGACCCGAAACAACTTCCTCATTCGGCAATGTCAATTCCCACAAGGTATTGACCGGATATTGATCCGCCAGTAACAAAGAACCGTTGTTGTTGGTGGTCATAGTCCCATCCGTCGTTCGTCCCTTCCCTCCATTCATGAGAGCGATAGCTCTTTTGCTGTGGAGAGACGTGTCTCCTGTTATTGTCGTACGCTCGCAGAGCCAGAAACCAGTGCTTCCAGTTCCAACCCGAAAAGAGTGCCAACCGTTAGCGTTTTCCCTCCGCCAAGTATCCAAACGAATGCCAGCCGAAGGGAAGCAGACAGCAGGATACAAAGAAACACGTAGGGTACAACCGAGCCCAACACAGATTGTCCAGGGATCGTGGCTCCGCTGTATTCCCAATACCACAGAGTTAACAACCCAGCCACCGTGTGTTGCGAAATACGAGTTCTTCTCTCTCTTCTGCGCGTGCAAATGTAGCTTGTGCGCCAAGGGGCCATGGCCAACAAAAAGCGACGACGACGGCGGAGTCGGACATACAGACAGACGAAAAAGATTTGCGATTCCCCTACCCTACAAAAGGGTTGGAGGTTCTCCCCTTCGATGGATGGCGACCATGGACGAGAAAAACACACACGAGACAACATCACAAGCAAAGGACCACAACGACCCTCTAGTAGACGAGACCGGCACTCTCGCCACTTCACAATGACATCCGAGTCGACGAACAACAACAGAAAGACAGAATTGGTATGGACGCGCAAAGACTTGAGTCGCGACAGCGCGACGACCACCTGTCCTGATGCCGCCGCGAATGCATCGGCATCATCTTGTATTCTTTGTGTGTCCAATGCTTCTGTTCCCATTTCACCGAAGGATGTTCAAACTTTTGAACACTTTGTTACACCAGATCAAGAAAGCAGCATTCTGGACGAGATTCAACGTCGGACCTATGTCTGGGAAGGCTTTGACCAGCGACGACGGGTACAGCGTTATCAAGTACCACCACCATCATTGACGGCATCACTGGACCATGATATTCCTCCATCCTTGTTAAATCTTTGTCGTCATTTTACCAAAACGACGGGTTTAGTACCTCAACATATTGCCGTAGAATGGCATCCCTATCATACGTGGTCGACCAAACGCAAAACTGATTATGCATCGAACCATGTTATGGCCACTTTTGATATTCCAACACAAACAGAACACTGTCCAACAACATCAACAACAACACCATCATGTACTAACTGTTATTTTTCAGCACATATTCCCATTGGCAAGACAGTCATTCAACAATGGAATCGTCCCGCACAACGTACCGTTCATCATTGGACCTTGACTTCTCCCAACCATTGGACCTTTGTTCGCTTACTACGTGGATCATTGGTGATTCGGACCGGAGATGTGTTGTATCATTGGAGAACCTGTAATGTGGCAGCGGAAGAAGGAGAACAAGAAAATGATGACAATGACCTGGATGACAACAAGAGTAAGGAGGATCGAATGATGCTAATTTTAAAGTTGTACTCGTTACCCGACGAGTCGACAACAACAAACGTTTCCGCTACGACATCTATCAAGTCTAACAATCAAAATGAGGATGACTTTGGTTACATTGCCAGCAAATCAAACCTACTACTAGAACAACGCTTACAGCAACCACAACCATCCATGCAAGACCTACTAACCATTGTGATTACGACGTCCCCTATCAAGAGTAATCCATCCACCGAAGTTTTGGAACGAGCCATGGAAACCTTTCGTTTTGGAGGTACCGAGTTTTGTTTTCAATGTAGAAAGGTTATTGTGTGCGGTACGAAATTTGACGATTAATACGATAGTATGCTATCTGTGGATGACCAAGAATAACTCTGACGTCTTTCTTGTCTTTTTCGCTCTCCTGCCTTTTTAGATGGATTTCGAACAAAGGACGAAAAGAACTCGACCGTTACTCGAAAGCATTCCAATGTCAAACAAGCCATGCGAAATGGGATTGTGACAAGCCAACAAGCCGAAAATTATATTGCGTACAAAGCAGCCTTGCGAAAATTATGCGACTCGGCCGACGAAACGTCTCCCTTTCAAAACACAGTTGTAGAAGAACTCGATTCGAGATATGGATATGGATTTGCCTTGCGACATGCTTTGCGGCACTGTGTTTCTACCGAATTTGTCTGTGTTATTCAACACGATCGTTCCTTTATGCGACCGACACCAATTCAAGAAGCAGTCGACACCATGTGGAACCATCCCAACATTAAATATATTGGTATGAGTATGCGGAGTAATCTCATGTATCGTGACCACTTTCAGGGCAAGTATGGTAATGTATACATGGACGACTTTGATCGTTTGTGTTTGCGACCACCCGAACTAGTCGTGGATGCCTCCAAGTTTGGTCCCGACAGTGAATCAACCCGCGCCATGGCCTATCCGAGTGGAGCACTCAAAGAGAATATCGAGTCCTTTAGTGAAGCCTATCGGATTAGCAAACAATACGCCGCATATCAGCAATGGTTGGACAACTTGCCACAACCACTCCCTCCGAACAATCACCAAATGTCGTTAACTCCTACATTCTTTTGGTTTGACAATGTTCATATTGCCGAAACGGCCCATTATCGCGATTTTGTCTTTAATCCGCGGTACAAAATGGTCGCCCGTGGTGGATTTGTCGAAGACAAGTTAAGTCCCGTCATTAAAAAGACCGTGGAACGACTGGGCCTTGTAGACGGACACTCACGATTTGGATGTTACCTACTAGATGATCACTCGGGCATGTTCTTTACAGGTCATTTGGATGGAGGAAGCTATATTACAGAGGCTACTCGTAAAGAGATTTTGGATTCACAAAAAACGACAAGATAAAAAGAAAACAATGTCTTAAAAAACGATGACAATTAACATGGTAAAGATATATAACGTTTTAGACCAACTATCGAGACAACATGCCCCCGCATGTTGCGTTTCCCCAATTAATTAGTTTCGTTTACGACTTCTGTCGTTTCGCCACATGCTGCATCATGGGATCCATACCACCGACGGGAGCCCCGACTGGAGCCGTTTGGGGTGGCAAGCCAACCATTTGTCGATGAGCAGCCACCATTCGATGCTGTTGTTCCATCTGAAAGGCCGCCTGTTGATGGCTCATATTAAACTTTGCTTGCATGGGCTTCTTGCGCTTGTGTGCAACAGGAGGGGCGTCCTTTCCATGAAGACGGTCCCAAATGCGAGCAAAGAATGCCTTTTGACTTCCAAACTTCATCTTGGCACGTTCTTCGTCGTGGGTTCCACGAAGATTCTCAAGAGACTCACGGATCTCTGAAGGACACTTGCGGCAACGCATCATGTGATTGTGAAGCACGTTGAGTGTCTTGGATGTATCCGACAAGGTCTTAATGCTGGACGGGAAGAATCGTCCAGATCCATACCCTCCAAAGCAATGACGACAAGCCAAGCCAGGAAAGCCAGGAGGCAATCCCTTGCGCTTTCCCAGACGGTCAGCCTCCGTAAAGACACACGGCTGCATCTGACTGAGAAGATGGTACGAAAAGTTGGTTGCGTAGGGCTTGTCTTCGGGCGTGACCAAAGGAGCGGACTGGGCCATGTCTTGTTCCGACTTGGAAACGGATTCGCCAGCTGGGACACGGGCCGCAGGCTTTTGTTCTGAAGCAGGCTTTCCGTCCTTTCCATCGGTGACAGCATTGCTGCTGGACGAAAAGAAGTCGTTTGAGTTACGACGAACGGCACTGTGTCCTTCTTGTTCTTGCGAGTCGGTCAATGCCGGAAGAGGAGGCTTGTGCCTGTCACAGTAACGAATTCCCATGGCCGTGTCAACCAATCCGAGGCTGAGGGCACTTTCAATCCAATAACGCTTGGAAGTACCACTTCGGGCATCGTCGGCCTTGAGTGTCTCATAGCGACGCATAATATCGTCAGGGACAGCCGTACAGCTGTGTAAATGACGCTGCAACAAGTTCATGGTCGCGTTGTAGATGGACGAGATCGTTGTGGGATAGTAGACACTTCCACGTTCGCGTCCCTTGGACGAAGTCGACGTGTCCATGGAGGGCATGTCGTGACAGTGCGGGCAACGGATGCCAACTTGACCCACTGTAATAGGCTTGCGCTTTCCCTTGGAGGGAGTGGCGACGTCCTTCTCCGAAGCCGTGAAAACCTCTACACAGTGACGGCGAACAAAGCAATGGAGAGGCGTGAGCCAGTCCTTGTCGTGGTCCATGGAAAGCGGAAGAGGTTCTTCCATACTGCTAAAGGGTCCTCTGGAACCAGTTGGGGGCTCGTACGCGGAATGAGTGGAACCATCCAGTCCCAAAGAGAAGTTTCGGTTCATGGAATTGTCCATACCAAACATATCCATCTGACGGCGGTGTCCTGCTTGGCAGGTTTCTTCGTGCGCCAAGGCTTCCTGATGCGAGGAAAAGGCCTTGGCATTACAGATTTGACAAATCCACCACTGGCTTCCGGAACTGGCCTGAGAAACACCCGATCGGTGAGAGGCATCAAGTGCAGATCGGTGCGACATGTCGAGAGGAGCCCGATGAGAGGCATCCATGGAGCGGTGCGAAACATCCATGGGTCCACGTTGCGACATGTCAAGAGACAGGCCCCGACCGGAAATATCCAACGAGTTTCCTCGCATGCTGCCTCCCAGTCCCAAACTTCCGCTACTTTGTGGCATGTAGGGAGCGGCAATGGTCTGCGGAGGTCCGCTGGGCATTCCCATG
>Ga0222719_10003657_pt1 | contig 13617 bp, 17 predicted proteins | sample C33_34DmetaG_FD_165039 | JGI IMG/M metagenome (GOLD analysis project Ga0222719, IMG submission 165039) | Estuarine water microbial communities from San Francisco Bay, California, United States - C33_34D | ecosystem: Environmental > Aquatic > Marine > Unclassified | place: USA: California...
CATCTGGTGTCGAACATGTTCAAATAATAGATGGAACCGTAGATCATGCAGTCTTATTAGAATTATTCACTGATTCTGGTATAGGAACGATGATTCGTAGGTCATAGATTGCTAGAGTATATATTTCTATTCTTAGTTTCTATAATTTCAAATATTTTTTCAGCCTTTTCTGGCGGAGGCGCGGGCGTTATTCAACTTCCTGCAATCCTGCTACTCTTCGACATTACATTTATAAATGCATTAACAGTTCATAAAATTGCAACTGTGGCACTTGGCATAGGTGCCACTGCTAAATTTGCAACGAAAATTAGTTTTGATAAAACTTTAATCATTCAGTTTTTATCAGTAGGTATTCCAGGAGTGATAATAGGCGCGAACATAATAGCGTTAACCAATGAATCGCTAGCTAGAATATTATTAGGAATATTAATATCATCAATTGGGATATATACAATATTTAAAAAAGAATATGGAGAAGCAAACAGATATAACAACAATGGTAACTATAAAGTATTAGGTCTAACGCTAGTATTTATATCAGGAATACTTAATGGGTCGCTTTCTGCAGGCACAGGATTATTATTTACTATAATATTAATCTCTATTTATAAGATGGATTATAAAAACGCTATTGCATATACACTTATTGTAGTAGGTTTCTTTTATAATTCCATTGGCGCTATAACACTTGGAATGTTAACTGAAATTAACTGGAATATATTACCAGTTCTATTTACTGGATCATTGATAGGTGGCTACGTAGGGGCTAGACTATCCTTGTCCAAGAGTAATCAAACAATAAAGATTATCTATCAGATTGTGACAATATCAGTCGGAATAAGTCTAATATATTAATTATCTCTTATACTGAGAGATGTACTTCTCCATCTCTGATAAATGGGGAGATAAAGAATTATCGGTTTTGATATAATCGATTATGTCCTCTAACGTTATAATGGAATATACTTTTACGGAGTGATCTTCATTAAGTTCTTTTGATGCTCGATCCTCATTACCAACTTCCATCCTATCAAATGCTACTAAAACTGATGATGGTTTTGCATCATTTTTTTTAAGAAGGCTTATGCTGTCACTTATTGATTTACCCGAAGAAATAACATCATCCACAATTAATGCTTTCCCATTGGGTTTTGTGCCGACAAAGATGCCAGACTCTCCATGAATTTTTGCTTCTTTACGGTTATGACAATATGGCTTGTTAATATTATGTTTAGTGTACAGTGTCTGACTTATTGATGTTGCTAGTGTAATCCCTTTATACGCAGGGCCAAATACAAAATCATAATCAAGCGAATTTGTAATTATTGATTCTGAGTAAAAACCAGCAAGGGAACTGAGCAAGCGACCATCATTACATAATCCTGTGTTAAAAAAATATGGGCTTTCTCTGCCGGAATTTAATGTAAAACTGCCAAAACGTAGTATTTCATGATTTAATGTGAATTCTATAAATTGTTTTTTAAGGTTGTTCATCTCAATTTCTAGTAATATAGATATATTAACATAGAGTATAAAAAAATATGGTAGTTTTAACATTAAATGTCTGTGGCATAAGAGCTAGCCAAAAAAAAGGCCTATTTAAATGGCTCAAAACAACAAAAGCAGATGTTATTTGTTTGCAAGAGGTTAGGGCTACAAAAGAACAGATTGATTTTCAAGAATTTGTGTTACCAGAGTATACAAAATATCAGTCCGAAGCAGTAAAGAAAGGATATAGTGGAGTATGTATATATAGCAAAGAAAAGAGTACTAAAGTGAGCAAAAACTTTGGGTCTAAAATCTTCTCAGACGAGGGTAGATTTATAGAAATTGAATTATCAAAGATAAGAATGATATCTGTATACTTTCCTTCAGGTTCATCTGGTGAAACAAGGCAAAATCTCAAATATCAATTTATGGAAAAATTTGAAAAATATATGAAAAAAATAAAAAAAAGTAAAAAGCCGACTATAATCTCTGGTGACTGGAATATTGTGCATAAAGAGATTGATATAAAAAATTGGAAATCTAATCAAAAAAATTCAGGCTGTCTTCCTAAAGAAAGGGAGTGGCTTGATAAAGTTTTTGATAGTTATGGTTTTATTGATGCATTTAGAGTTGTAAATAATAAACCTGATAATTATACATGGTGGTCTAATCGTGGAAAAGCGTGGGATAATAACGTGGGATGGCGCATAGATTATCAAGTTATTTCACCACATGATACTGTAAAACCAATAAGTGCAAAAATATATAAAAAGAAAAGGTTCTCTGATCATTCTCCATTGATCATAGAGTATAAACTGTAAAATGATAAAGAACATAATCTCTTCCGTTAATCCATATCTTAAAAAGAAAATGCTTATTACTCTTTCGATGGGTTTTGTTTCTGGAGTTCCCTTATTACTAACTATTACTCTGTTACAAGCTTGGTTGACCGATGAAGGTGTTTCGAAATCTACTATAGGCTTATTTGCGTTAGTTGGACTCCCATATTCACTAAAGTTTTTATGGGCACCAATTTTTGATCATATTACATTATCAAAATTAGGCAGAAGGAGAAGCTGGTTAATAGTGACACAGATTTTATTAATCATAACTATTGTTTCATTGGGTATGGCTAATCCATCAATGAATGCAATGAATGTAGCTATACTGGCCACTCTAGTTGCTTTTTCATCTGCATCACAAGATATAGTAATAGATGCATATAGGAGAGAATCTTTGACCGACGAAGAACAAACGATAGGCGCATCATCGTATGTACTTGGCTATAGGATTGGGGCATTAGCTGCGGGCGCAGGTGGTTTAATTTTAGCTGACTATTTATCATACCAAATGGTATATATGTTTATGTCATCAGTGATGTTTTATGGTTTGTTCATTACTATCATCGCTGAAGAACCAAAACATAACAATCAACCCTCTAGTTTTTTCGCCGCAGTTTATAATCCATTCATAGAGTTTTTTAATAGACATGTTTCCTTGTCAGTACCTGTATTGATTCTGTTATTCATTCTTTTGTATAAAATTGGAGATACTATGGCCCATTCGTTAAGTACTAATTTTTATTTAGATATTGGCTTCACAAAAACTGAAATAGGAACTGTTGTAAAATTCTTTGGGTTGATGGCAACCCTAGTCGGAGCTTTTGCGGGCGGATTAATATCATTAAGAATAGGATTATACAAATCATTGATAATATTTGGAATATTCCAAGCTATAGCTACTCTAGGATTTTCTATCCTTGCATACATAGGCTCTAACATATATTTACTCATGACTGTAATATCTCTAGAAAACTTAGCTGCAGGCATGGGATATACTGCATATTTGGCTTTTATAGCAAATATGACTAACAAAAGGTTTACCGCAACACAGTTTGCGCTTATGACGGCACTTATGTCGTTGCCCAGAACACTTTTTTCTGGCTCTTCTGGGTTCTTGGTTGAATTATTAGATTGGGAGATATACTTTATTTTCTGTTCACTTATTGCATTTCCTGCTTTAATAATACTAATGAAATTAAGAAGGAGCTTAAAAATATGACACGTTTTACTACTGCTGACCTTTGTGATGATAATGCAAATATACAAATAGCAAAACCAATTTTTAAACTATTTGGCGAAAATAAAAATTTTTACGGAAGAATAAGGACCGTATCAGTTTTAGATGATAACTCTTATGTAAAAAAATTGGTCGAAGAAAAAGTTGATGGAGATGTTATGGTGGTGGATGGCAAAGGTTCAACTAAATGCGCTCTTCTAGGTGATAACTTAGCTAGAATTGCTTGTAACAACGGATGGTCAGGATTTATTATCAATGGATGTATTAGAGATTCAGAAATAATAAATAGAATCGGAATAGGTATCAAAGCAATTAGTACCATGCCTATAAAAAGTGAAAAAAAAGATGTAGGTGAATATGGCAAGCCTTTAGATTTTGCAGATGTCATATTTACTGATGGAGATTATGTTTATTCAGACCCAGATGGGATTATAATATCAAAGAGTCAATTAATTAATGAGACAGACACCCCTTTAAATAACAGCTTGCCTTACATTCATGTAACATATGTCAAAAAGATGAGTGATGAATAATCTACTAATACAATTAAAAGATATAAGCCTATCTAGAAATGATAAATCGATTATAAGAGATATGTCATTAGATATTAATTCGTCAACTGTTTTAAATATATATGGTCATAATGGAAGCGGAAAGACAACACTATTAAAAATACTTACAGGAATTACAGAGCCGACGAGTGGAAAAATTATTAATAACATTGATCAATATGGTTCTATTGCCTATATAGGACATAAGCATGGTATCAAGAATAATTTAACATTGAATGAAAATTTATTGTATGGGGATAGCGAAAATTTTTATAACCAGAACATGATAGATAAAGTGATTGGTAAATACAATATGGGCAAATATAAAAACTACTTGGCTAAAAATCTATCACATGGCCAACAAAAAAAGATTTCGCTAATGAAAGCTAATATTTCCTCTTCACGAATCTGGGTTATAGATGAGCCTTATAGTGCACTAGACAAAGATTCAGTATGTATAGTTGATCAAAGTATTTGTGATCATATAAATAGCGAAGGGGCCGTCATTATGTCTAATCATGAATTGATTGCAAATAAGCCATTCAATATAAACAATATAGAAATTAACTAATGAATAGTTTTTTAAAAAATATTAAAAAAGAATTTCTAATAGCTAGCAGGGCTGGCTTAGAAGTATTGATGCCTGTAATGTATCTTTTTATCATAATGGTATTTTTTAATATATCTATTAGCTATGTAGAAAAAGATATCATTGTTGAGCTTATACCATTGATGGTTTGGATATCTTGTCTTTTAATATGTGTTTTAAATTTAGAAACAATATTTAAGGAAGATTATGATGATGGCACCCTTGATATGTTTGTCATAAATGATAGATATATTGAGAGAGATATTATGGCTAAAGTGATCTCCCACTGGATACTATCAAATTTACCTGTAGTAATTATTGCGCCCGTGCTGTCTTTAATTCTTGGTCTTGATGTAAAAACAACATATGTTCTATTTATAACTCTTTTAATTGGAACGCCTACAATGAGCTTAATTGGCTCTATAGCTGCAGCATTAACATTGAGTTTAAAAAAAAATAAGATTTTAATCTCTATAATTGTCTTGCCAATGTATATACCTATATTAATTTTTGGGACGAGTGCCGTGAATAACTCATATTTTGGAATTGATTACGAATCAGAAATACTGATGATGATAATAATATTTTTAATATTTTTATTAGTATCACCTATTGCATGCAGCAAGGCTTTGAAAATAAGCTTAGATTGATTTTATCCACTTTGTTGATTTTTCTCTTTCCAACAGCTCGTTTCTAGATGAGGACAATACTGCCGCAAGTAAATATGAAGTGAAGCCAATGGTTGTGTAAATAAGCGGATATAACATTTCATTAGCTATTGATGGTGTGCTGAATTTCATTACACTTGGACCTTGGTGTAAAGTATTCCACCATTCAACCGAAAAATGTATTATTGGTATATTAATAAAACCTACAATAGCAAGTATGTTTGCTGCCTTGGCACCCTTTCTGTAATCGTCAAACGAATAGTATAGGAAAATAATAGATAAATAAATAAACAATAAAATTAACTCTGATGTTAACCGTGCGTCCCACACCCACCATGTGCCCCACATTGGTTTACCCCAGATCGCACCAGTAACTAGTGCCAAGAAAGTAAATAAAGCTCCATTCTTTGCTGACGCGATAGTAAGTATTTCAAAAACTTTAATTTTCCAGACCAAAGTAATAAGCGAACAAAAAAAGACAGCTGAATATGCAAAAAGGGATAGCCACGCACTAGGAACATGAACATATATTATCCTAAATGCATCTCCCTGCTGATAATCCTGAGGAGCAACGAATAGGCCTAAATATAATCCATATGTAATGAAAATGACTGAAACAAAAAAAGCCCAGGGTATTATTTTTGACGAAAAATAATAAAAGTTTTTAGGGGATATATTTTCAAATAATTTTCTAAACATAGCTCATCTATAGTGATTTATGATACCATAAGTATAACTTAAAACTAATGAAAGACACACCAGATAAAAAACTATTGAAAGAATACGAGTGTTCCCTTATTACTTGGAATAAAGGACGTTACGGGAAATATAAAATTCTAAAAAAAAGAAATAAAAAGGCCTTTAACTTATCGATTTCCTCTCGAAAATAATATTATCAATCACTGGTTTCCAGTTAAATGTTGTGTCCGCAATGACAAAAAATTCGTCATTAAGAAATTTAGAATTCTTATTATATTTCAACCTTTCCATGTTTTTATCAACAACTGAGCCACCCGCTTCTTCTATTAAACACTGTCCAGCCGCTGTGTCCCATTCATGTGTTGGGCCTAACCTTGGATAAAAACAGCCTTCTCCTGATGCAATAGCTCCAAACTTAAGAGCGCTTGCTTGTTTTATAAATAGTACATTTTGAACATGAGTCGAGATTTGATCTAATGTGTTATTATTTATTGATATACTTGTATAAACGTTATTCCTCTCACTGGACATTTTACTAGTTCTGATTCTAATAGGTTTTCCAGAACCTTTGATCAAAAATGCACCATAGTCCTGATAAGCGTAGTAAAAATAATCTTGTATTGGGGAATATATTATACCGAGAATAGGATACGACTCTTTGATGAGAGAAATACAAATACAAAAATTATTTCCTTTGTCTATATAATTACGTGTCCCATCCAATGGATCAACAATCCAAAAAGAATCATGTTTGTCCTGACCCTCGTAGTCTTCTTCAGAAATAATGGGTATTGTAGGCGTTAATTTTTTTAGAGAATCTGAAATAATTATATTAGAGTCAATATCTATCTTAGTTACAGGGGTCTGGTTAGACTTGGTAGCAATATCAATATCAGTTTTATGATATTTTTTTTGCAATTCGCCTGCCTTGATACAAGCTTCTTGAAGTGATGGCAATATTTCTAAAAATTCAGAATTACTTATCATTTGGTTAAGTTACCATAAACGTATAAAGATGCCAGTACTCTGGAATCTATATGAGTGTTTTTTGACAGAAAATTATCAATATCATCAAAAGGGACTTCAATTGTCTCGAGATCTTCTGGCTCATCACCACATAATTTGGATGGTGATAGGTTTTGAGCTAAAACAATATGTGTTTTATGATCTATATATCCTGGCGCTAAGTTTATTGTATGTATATGTTCAAGAGAAGAAGATATATAACCAATTTCTTCCTGAAGTTCCCTATTCGCAGCCTCCAGGATGGATTCGCCTTTATCTATTCCACCTTTAGGAAAAGATAAAGCATAAGCGTCAATTGCAGCAGCATATTCCTTTATAAAGAACATGGTGTTTTGAGTAACAGGAATGATCATAACAGCACCATTTCCAGTGCCACTAATAACTTCGTATTCTCTTGTGATATTGTTCTTAAACTCAATATCAAGTTTTGATATTTTAAATAACTTAGTAATTGAAATGAGCGATTTATTTTTTATGATTGGCATTGTATGATTAAATTTTATAAATGAAATAGTAACACACTATATGAAAATAATTGATAACAAATACTATCTAATAGATCTAGATGGAGTGATATTGGATACCAGCTATGATAACTACTTTTGGCAAAAGCATATTCCACGAGTTTATGCACAAAAGAAAGCTATCGATGAGAAGGATGCTGTAAATGTTACACACTCATTATTTAATTATAAGAAAAAAACAAAAGAATGGTATGACATAGTCTACTGGTCAAATTTACTAGATATAGATATTGTCCATGAAAAAAAGAAGAGCGAAAATATGTCTTTAATAAAACTACAAAAAGGGTCTCTAAATATACTTGAGCGGCTCAGAGAATTAAATAAAAAACTTTTTTTGGTAACAAATGCCCACAGAAAAACACTAGAGATAAAACTGTCTAAGTTTGACCTATCTATATACTTTGATGAAATAATTTGTTCTCATGAGCTTGGATATATAAAAGAAGATATACAGTTTTGGCATATACTCAGAAACAAGTTGCAAGTTGATTATAATGATTCAGTTTTAATCGAAGATACATTTGATAATATAAGATCTGCTCATCATGCGGGTGTTGGTAGTTTTATATATATTAATAACGAAAAAAAGGATTTGGGTAATATAAAACCACTAATACTTAGATCACTATCTGATTTAGCTTCTAGCATGTAGAATTGATATTTTCTCTAAGCAGAAATTTCTAGGAAATATTTCGTTTACATAAATAGTTTTTCTTCCGCTTTTATATATCGCTATTCTATGAACGTTATTATTGATTAATTTATAAATTACTTGTTTTTTTTTGAATCTTTTAGGTCTCAAAACATAAGTGCCCAACGATCTTGATCCAAGTATTTTTAAAAACCTTTCTTTCCCAGAAATGTATTTATCAGGCATAAAAGTATGCGCATAAATACTAGGATAGTGATCTGTCATTAGCATGACACTCCTGTATGTGCCTATCTCATTTATGTTAAGTATGCCTATTTCTGATAAAGATTTATGATATACGGATGCTTGTTTTAGAACTTTGACCCTGAAATTATGGCCTATCTTGCTCATTAACCTGTTTGTCAACGGATTATTATCTATAATACTTAGCCTGGTTTTCCTTTTTAGAGTATTAAGGATTCTCTCGTTTTTCCAGTTTTTTAGGTATTTATAACTCATAGCTCTATACTTTCTGAACGATCTTTCCCCCATCTCTTAACTAACTTACTCTTATTTTCAGTATTCAGATCTTCAAGGATTGTCATAGCGTCCTTAACTATATCATAATTGGTGATTGCATCATCAGGCGTTGCTAGTTTAAAATTATGATGAGACCCTGATTGTTTTATACCCAGATAATCACCTTGGCCCCTCAATCGAAGATCTTCTTCGGCGATATTGAATCCGTTACTATGTTTTTCTAATGCAGCAAGTCTTCTCATAGCATTATCATTAACTTCATCTTTGCATATCAAATAACAATAACTTTGTTTGCTACTTCTTCCGACACGGCCCCTAAGTTGATGTAATTGGGATAACCCAAATCTGTTTGAATCTTCAATAACAATGCATGTTGCATTAGGTACATCTATTCCAACCTCTATCATTGTTGTACAAACAAGTATATCAATTTTACCATTGATAAATTCAGACATGCTTTTATTATTTTCTCTTGTATCATTTCTACCATGGAGAACAGCTATATTATATGAAGGGAACTTCTCATTAAGTGTATCAAAGATCCCCGCAATATATTCTAACTCTAGGGATTCAGTAAAATCAATACAAGAGCATACCCAATAAACTTGCTCATTGGATGATAACGTATTTGAGATATGTTCATAGAGTTTGTGCTTGTTAGATGAGGATAAAATATTAGTAATTATAGTTTTTCGGCCGTGAGGCATCTGATCAACTACTGTATAATCTAGACCTTCATATAATACAAGCGATAGAGATCTAGGAATTGGTGTGGCTGATAGATATATTTCATGCGGATAAATATCTTTAGAATAGTTAGATGATATTTTAACTCTTTGTTTAATACCAAACTTATGCTGCTCGTCTATTATGACAAGTCCTAAGTTTTTGAAAATAACATTATCTTCAATTAATGCATGAGTTCCTATGACAATGTGAGATTCTCCATGGGAAATTGAATCTAATAAAGACATTTTAGCTTTGCCTTTTATATTACTTTTGATACATGATATTTTTATTGGTAAATCTGAAAATATTTGTTTAAATGTTTTGTGGTGTTGGTCTGCTAGTATTTCAGTTGGCACAAGAATAGCAACTTGTAAATTAGACATTGTGGCATAATGAGTTGCCACAGCTGCTATGATTGTCTTACCTGAGCCAACATCACCCTGAATAAGTCTTTTTGTAGGGTATGTATTTTTTAGACTATGTCTAATGTCAGCTATAGCATCTTGTTGAGATTGTGTTAACTTAAATGGAAGTGATTCTATAAAAGCATTTGACGCACTATCATCTATAATAAACTTGTGGCTCTTGTTAGTCTGATGTTTCTTTTTTGCATTAATTAACATAAGTTTATATGCTAATAGCTCTTCTAAGATAAATCTCTGTCTACCTATCTCAAATTGCGAGTTTGATTCATCAAAATCATGAGATTCTGGAAAATGACAGTATTTTAACGCATCTAAGTAATGTGGTAATTTAAATTTTTTTAATAAACTGATGCTAAATATATCAGCATTGTTCTTCTTCAATAAATATTCATATATAAACCTAATGAGCTTTCTTATTTTATTCTGAGAAATCATTTTCTTTGTTTGATAGTAAGGAATGACTTTTTCAATTATATCTTTTCCGGTTATTATTTCTAAATCAGGATGTATGAATTCAATAAGTCTACCCCTAAGTCTGGCTATTCCAGAGAATCGTATTTTAAGACCTGGTTTTAAATTCGAATAGATAATTATTTTATGGATGAAACGAATTTGGATGCTTGTGCCTTCAACATCAACGCTTAATATTAAATTTGGCTTTGCCCCTTTGGTTTTAAAGGCTTTTTGTATATCACCTATAAATAAGCATGGAGAAGCATTCTCTATGTCAGAAATATTCGTTAGTTGAGTTTTATCTATTAAAAAGCTTGGCAAAAAAAGAATTAAATCACTTATTCTTTTTATTCCTATAGAGTGAAGTTTTAATTTCGTAGAAGGCCCTACAGACGGTAAATCCTCAAGGTTATTATCGTCCAAACTATTTTTTATCGTCATTTGTATTAGTCACCGATGTAAACAACGGCGTCAATTTCAACTAAAACATCTTTTGGCAGACGACTAACTTCAACAGCTGCCCTAGCTGGGTATGGTTCATCAAAAACTGTGGAAATTGCATCATTTACAGACTGAAAGTTAGCCAAGTCCGTTAGATATACGTTTAATTTTACAACGTTGCAAAGTTTACTATCTGAATCAACAATAATTGCCTTTAGATTTTCTAAAACCTGCTTAACCTGTATATTAAAGTCTTCAGAGACTATTTCCATCGTTTGGGGAACAAGTGGTATTTGGCCAGAGACATACATAAACCCTCCAGCTTTAACTGCCTGAGAATATGCTCCAATAGCTGACGGAGCATTTTTTGTTTGAATAGCTTTTAATTTTATCATGGTTTTGTTCTCACATACCCATCGTTATTAAGTTTTTCCAAATAATCATGCCAATATTCTTTATAGTTCTTAGCAAGTTCATGTAAATATTCCCACGAATATAACCCAGTGTTATGTCCATCATCAAAAACAATTTTAACCGCATAGTTTCCTATGGGCTCAATTTGATCAATTCCAACGTTTTCTTTACCCTTCTGCAAGACTTCTTGTCCTGGGCCATGACCTTTGACTTCAGCTGATGGCGAAAAGCATCTTAGGTACTCAGAAGTTAAGTCAGCATTTAGACCATCTTCAAATGTAAGCGAAAGCGTATTTGTTTTTTTAATATATCTAATTTCAGTAGGCCTAATCATTAATTAAGTATATATTTATATTCAAGAAATTTCACCGACTATTCTTATTTTTACTAGCTGCCCTTGGGTGTGAGCTTGTATAGACCTTTTTTAGATGCTCGAAATCAACATTAGTATAAATTTGCGTCGTGCTAATATCTTCATGTCCAAGAAATTCCTGAACAGCCCTTAAATCACCAGAGGATTCAAGCAGGTGTGTCGCACAGGAATGGCGAAGTGTATGAGGGCTAATTTTACAGTTGATACCCTTGAACTTAGCCCAATAATTTAGCCTTATTTGCACAGATCTATTAGAGAGTCTATTGCCAAACTTATTTAAAAATACTGCATCATTAGACATAGATATAGAGTTTCTTTTATCTAACCATTTTTTTATAGCAGCTAAAGCCTGTGATCCAATCGGTAAGTATCTTTGTTTGTTGCCCTTTCCTATAACAGATAGAGTTCCATCTTCTATGCTTAATGATGAAATATTTAACGATGTGATTTCACTTAATCTTAATCCAGAACTATACATCAACTCAATCATGGCTTTATCTCTTATTGAAGCAAAGCTAGTTTCAGGAATATCGCATAACTCATCTATCTGAGTTATTGATAGTATGAGTGGTAACTTTTGTAATCGTTTAGGAACAATAATCTTTTTCGAAGGATTTATTGAAATTAATTTTTTTTTGTATAAAAAAGAAAAAAAAGATCTGATAGAAGACGCTTTTCTAGAAATGCTAGTTGCAAGAAACCCGGACCTGTTGAGAGAATTAATATATTTTTGAATAAGATCGGTAGTTACTTCTGAAACCTTAACTATCTTATTGTTAGACAGATAAGTAAAAAATTTATCTAGGTCTAGAGAATAGTTTTTAAGAGTGTCATTGCTATATCGCTTTTCATATTTAAGATAAGAGCTAAAGGTCTTTGTGTAACTATTTAAGTCAGTCATTCCATGTACCTTCATACTCAAAGGCGGTAGGCCCTGATAAATATAAAGTGTCATCTTCACAGTTAATTTCAAGAATACCCCCGGCTTGTTCTACATAAACTTGGTCAAGCTTATTATGCAAAATATCGGAGTATTTAAAAGCAAATGCAGCTGTTGCAGATGCACCGCTGCCACATGAGCTTGTCCATCCAGCGCCTCTTTCATTTACCTTGAGCTTAATATAATTGTCTTTAGTATTAATAAATCTATCAAAATTTAGTATAAAAGAAATATTTGGCACTGGGGAATAAAGTTCATGCAAGTATTTTATAATAGAACCTTTGTTATCATAGCAACCACTTGAAAAAACAACACAATGAAAATTGCCGAGCATGATAGGTGAAAATGAAAAAGATGTATCAGCATTATTATCCAAATTAACATTAAAGTAAAAATCTTCATCTTTCAGAGTTGATTTCGTTGGTGTTTGCATAAGATCTTGTTTAAGGAAAGTAGGCTTGCCCATGGTGATTTTTATGTGATTCTCGTTTAGATATGACGCATGATATTTTACGCCTTTGACAGCTATCGATGATTTTTTGTAATTATAATATTTATAAAGGAAAGACATGATGGCGCGCATGCCATTCCCGCACTGATACGCTTCTGATCCATCTTGATTAAAGATCTGGCAAAGGACATTGTTGGCGTTCATTATATTTAATAACAATAACTGATCACAGCCAATACTATCTCTTGAAGAAATTTTCTTTACCTGAGAAGTTGTAAGATTATGACGCGAGATAGTGTTATCAATGATAATAAAATCATTGCCCTGGCTATTCATCTTGACAAAATTCACCTTCATATCATTTCTATTCTAGTTCTATAAAAATTTTATCTCGTTTTCTAAGATCTGATCAATAGTATCTCTCTTACGAATTTTATTTACTTTGTTGTTTGAAATAATGTATTCGTCAATCTTTGGTCTTGTATTATAATTTGATGCTAGAACAAACCCATATGCCCCTACATTTTCAACTGCAAGGAAGTCTCCTTGTGATACCGATAACTTTCTGTCTTTACCAAGAAAATCTGCTGTTTCAC
>Ga0222719_10003658_pt1 | contig 13616 bp, 18 predicted proteins | sample C33_34DmetaG_FD_165039 | JGI IMG/M metagenome (GOLD analysis project Ga0222719, IMG submission 165039) | Estuarine water microbial communities from San Francisco Bay, California, United States - C33_34D | ecosystem: Environmental > Aquatic > Marine > Unclassified | place: USA: California...
AACTGGGTGAGAAGAAGACTGTGTACGAGGGAAGTTTAGATAACCTATACAAGAATGACTTTGGTCTGTTCATAGAATACAACAGGCAGGATACTGCACTACTGGCCAAACTTGAGAAGAAATTGAAATTCATAGAACTTGCCAACGAGATAGCACACCAGAATACGGTATTGCTACAGACAACAATGGGTGCTGTTGCTGTAACTGAACAGGCTATAGTGAACGAGGCACACAGACGTGGTATGCAGGTACCAGGCAGGAAATATAAAAAAGAAGGTGAGGAGAACCAACCAGCGGCAGGTGCCTATGTGGCGACACCAACGAAAGGCATACATGACTGGATTGGCTCAATAGACATCAACAGTCTGTATCCTAGTGTGATTAGGGCACTAAACATGGGACCGGAAACCATAGTTGGTCAGATACGTCCTGTGATAACATCAGCAGAAATAAACAGGGCAAAGCACGCCAAGAAATCATTCGCGGCGGCATGGGACAGTCAATTCGGCAGTTGGGAATACCAGGCAGTGATGAATCAAGAAAAAGGCACAGAGATAATTGTTGATTGGGAAGATAAAACAAGTGTGCGTATGAGTGCGGCACAACTGTATGAAATCATATTTGATGGCAACAACAAGTGGATGTTGAGTGCGAACGGCACAATATTCACCTATGAGTATGAGGCAATCATTCCCGGACTACTGAAACGTTGGTACGCAGAACGTCAAGAAATGCAACAGAAAATGCGTGAGTGCGGAGACAACGAAATCGAAAGAGAATATTGGGACAAGAGACAACTTGTAAAGAAAATTAATTTGAACAGTCTGTATGGTGCGATATTGAATCCAGGTTGCAGGTTCTTTGACATACGTATAGGACAAAGTGTTACACTTACTGGTAGGTGTATAACAAAACACATGGCCAGCAAGGTCAACGAGATTGTGGCGGGCAAGTATGATCACAAGGGCGAGAGTGTCGTGTATGGTGACACAGACTCAGTTTACTTCACTGCACACAAGACACTGCAAAAAGAAATCAACGAGGGCGTGATACCATGGACAAAAGATTCTGTTGTTGCTTTGTATGACAGGATATCAGACGAAGTAAATGGTTCGTTCAAAGCATTCATGACCAAAGCATTCCACACACCAAGCACACGGGGTGAAGTGATCGCGGCTGGTAGAGAACTTGTGGCTTCAAAAGGATTATTCATCACAAAGAAAAGATATGCGGTACTGTATTACGACAAGGAAGGCAAACGTGCAGACACAGAGGGCAAGGAAGGTAAAGTCAAAGCAATGGGCCTTGATCTCAAACGTTCAGACACTCCGGTGTATGTACAGGACTTCTTGAGTGATCTATTATACATGGTGCTTACAGGAAAGACAGAGAAAGAAGTGTTAGACAGGATCAGCGAATTCAGGGCAGAATTCAAAGCAAGGCCAGGCTGGGAGAAAGGATCTCCCAAGAGGGCAAACAACATGACCAAGTATACGGAAGAGGAAGAGAAGAAAGGCAAAACCAACATGCCAGGACACGTTAGGGCCAGTATGAATTGGAACAAGTGCAGGGAGATGTATGGCGACAAATATTCAATGCCAATCACGGATGGTGCCAAGGTTATAGTTTGTAAGTTGAAAAGCAATCCACTGAACTACACCAGCATAGCGTATCCTGTTGATGAATTGCGTATTCCAGAATGGTTCAAGGAACTACCGTTTGATGGTGATGCCATGGAAGCGACAATACTTGATCAGAAGATAGACAACCTCATAGGTGTGTTGGACTGGGACGTTCAGTCAACAGAGACCACGAACACCTTCAACAAACTTTTTGAATTTTGATGTTAAGCATAGAAGAAATAAAACTTTTAAAAGAAAAATTACTGAGGCTAAAAGGAACAGATTGGGACAAGTTACTTGCTGAACAGATAAAGATACTATCTGACCTTGAAATGACCATAGACGCGACCAATCAACGTGTGATAGACAGGTTGGATAAAACTCCGCAATGGTTCGCCAAAGACCTGGAATGGAAATCCAAGAACCCAATGCCACCGGGCCTGTATAGGATGATACAGACTAAAATATTCCAGTTTGCTAGGACTAATCTCTACAACAGCCTGGAAATAGGGCCGGGCAATGGCGTGTTATCAAAAGAATTTAGGGCCTGGCGGAAAAACTTTTTTTTAGACATATTGCCACAGGTTGAAAATACTGTAAGGAGACGGTTCAATCCTTTGGCACAAAAAAACCTTGTATTCTACCTTACCAAAAACACTGACTGCTCTAATATACCACAAGGCAGTTGCAATTTTGTTTTCAGTTGGGACACCTTTGTTTTCTTCACACAAAATCACATCCAACAATATTTGCACGACATAAAACGTGTCCTTATTCCCGGAGGATATTGTTTCATTCAATATGCGGATTGCCACTATGATATTGACCTCGCAAATGCTAAAAGAGGATATTGGAATTACAATACCAAAACAGCAATGACGCAAATGATCAAAGATGAAGGATATGAGATTGTGGAAATGAACCAGTTCAGACCTGGTGCCAACTACGCCATATTCCGTAAACCTGGTAAACAAAATCCTGTTGTGTATAAAGTTTCTGAAATAACACTAGACTAAGATCTAAATATCATATACAATAAGAACATTATGATAGATATCTTGAAAGACATCGTTAAACACACGCATGGACTGGGATTCTTGGATCTTGTCAAAATCACCGGGGACGATAAGGAAACTGCAATCGACTCAATGGCGGAAGACAGATCTGTGATCCTGCAAGGATCTTTCCACAAGCCACAAGCGGAGATGACAGGTACGTTCGGTATGCCCCAGATGGGCAAACTTGACATACACCTAAAGTGTCCGGAGTACAAAGACAAAGCGAACATAACTGTGTTGTCCGGTGAGAGAAACGGTGCGACCATTCCAACAGGGATCCATTTCGAGAACGAAAAGGGTGACTTCAAGAATGACTACAGATTCATGAATGCTGAGATCATCAACGAGAAACTTAAGACCGTGAAGTTCAAAGGTGTTAAGTGGGACGTTGAGATCGAACCCAGCGTGGCGAGTGTACAAAGATTCAACTTCCAGGCAACAGCAAACACAGAACACAACTCATTCGTTGTGAGAACCGAGGATGGAAACTTGATTTTCACTTTCGGTGACCAAGCATCGCATGGTGGTGAATTCGTGTTCGCAACTGACGTTAAGGGAACACTTAACAAAGGTTGGAGTTGGCCGGTAGGACAGGTGCTACAAATACTTAAACTTTCTGATTCAGCAAAGGTCACATTACACTTCTCTAACGAGGGTGCGATGCAGGTCTCCGTTGATTCGGGACTGGGCAAGTATCAATACATCATACCAGCACAGGCGCAATAATGACGACAGATAATAGTAAGCAGGAACACCTAGGGGAGTTGAGCAGAGACTTCGCGGTGTTCTTGCCTGCTATATCTAACTTCTACAACACGTTTATCAGCAAACAGAGAGTCACAGAAGGCAAACACATAGCCGAAGAGAGAATTCCAAAGACATTTGAAAATGGCGTGGAGTCATTGAACTTCATAAATCCAGACAAAGGTATGTTCACATACCCCACAGCACTTTACTCGGCAGGACATGCCTGCTTAAACATGGATCAAGTGAATGACCGGGATCACATGTTCGTGAACAGAGACAGGAAGTTCAGCACGATAGTAGGCGATTCAGGTGGATATCAGATAGGAAAAGGTGTCATCAAATTTGATTGGAAAGATTTTGAGGGTAACAAGGCAAACAAAGTGAGATCAGACATACTCAACTGGTTGGAACTAACAAGCGACTGGGCAATGACACTGGACGTGCCAACATGGGCGGCAGATGACCTTAACAGTCCAAAGACTGGATTGACAAGTTTCCAGGATACACTGGACGGAACGATATACAACAACAAATTCTTCCAAAAGAACAGGTTAGGACAAACAAAATTATTGAATGTTCTACAAGGTGATGACTGGAACACAGCACAGATATGGTATGATGCTGTAAAAGATTTCGAATTCGAAGGATGGGCAATGGGTGGTATTAACATGTGTGACATGGAAGTGATGCTGAAACGTCTGATCATAATGAGAGATGAGAAGAAACTTGACGGCAAGGACTGGATGCACGTACTTGGAACTTCGCAGATGGATTGGGGTTGTTATCTCACACAGGTTCAAAGGCAGGTTAGGAAACATATCAATCCAAACTTCACAATCAGTTTTGACAGTGCATCAGCATTCCTATCGACTGCAAATGGACTTGTTTACACACACAACTCGTTCTCTCCAGACAGGTGGTCATTCGTAATGGATAAAGCACCAGACGATAAAGCGTTGAAAGGATCCGAAATTCAATTTCCATTTGATAGTGGTGTTGGACGTAGACTGAAGATGAAAGATGTCTGTTGGTATGGTGAGAATGACCTAAATAAAAACGGAAAGGTTGGAGCAACAAGTTGGGACAGTTTCAGTTATGTGCTGATGATGGCACACAACGTATACAACCAGATCAGAGCGATACAGATCGCAAATGATCTAAACGACATAGAATCTATGAAATACCGACCTGAGGTCAAACACTGGCGTAAAACAAAGGCAAGTGACAAGACGGATGAACCAAGCATATATGTTCCAAGGAACATACTGTATTTCAACACGTTTGTTGAAGAAGTGTTCACAAGTGAGAAACCAATGGACGTGATCGCAGGTGCATCAAGTTATCTAGCAGACATCAGGGGCAACAGATGGGCTAGAGCAACAGGTGGTGGTAAAGGTACAAACAATTTCAGTTCTTTATTTGAATAGGAGGACAAAATGGTAACAAAAAGAAAAAAAAGTAAAAAACTTAAGAAACTACAAGACGAGCACCAGTATCTCGACAGGAAGGTGGCACAACTTACCAAGGACAGGCTCAAGGACAGGAGTTCCGAGAGCAAGGATGTTCTTACCAGATTGAAAAGGACCAAGTTGATGATCAAGGACGCCATTGCTAGGGCAAAGGCCACGTTGACAAATTAGTCAAACAACATTATAATAAAGTATGGACAGAGATTACAAAACAGGCAAGAGTGAAACTGTAGGTGTTTTTTCAGGATTAGAAGTAGAACACACGCCAGCATATGGGTTGCAAACATTATTCTTGGCACGTAACGATCTCACACTGGAACAGATCACGGAACTGGCCGAGATGGTGGACGCAAAGGCCATATACTATGGAGCAAACAGATCATTCATGCACAATCATGGATTACAACTGTCACAGATGATGAATTTAATGGATGCGGGTTACTACGTGACCATAGATTATCCTTACAGTTTACACAGCGAAGTGAAAGAAAGATTTCAATTAGTGTGGAAGAACGAAAAGTTCATTCCTTTCTGTTCTGTGATATTCCCTAATTCCGAAGATGATGATAATTTATGCATCAAAGTGGATGACGTTGACTTCAACAAGACCAATCCGGGCGTTTGGACCATGAGCATGGATCACTTCAAACAGACAGCGGGTTTCACTTCATGGAAGGAATACAAACAAGACGAACCAATACAGGAGAACAAATGAACACTGAGCACCAGCACGATCAAGCACTAAAAGAGCAGGCAAACAAAGGCAGTAAGATGATATGGGTAACATTCCGTAAGGAAGGAATCCACAAGTATCCTGCGGCACTGGATGATCCAAAACTGGCTACGGGAGATGAGTATGATGTGAGTTTCCTGGGACATCCACACAGACACATATTCCATTTCAAGGTGGCGATAGAAGTGTTCCACGATGACAGAGACATAGAATTCATACAGTTCAAGAGATGGATGGAGAACATGTACGCGGATGGCACTATGAAACTAGACTTCAAGAGTTGTGAGATGATATCAGATGACTTGTACGTTGCGATCACAAAGAGATATCCAGGCAGGAAGATCGAGATAGATGTAAGCGAGGATGGCGAGAATGGTAGCCACGCAGTTTATGAAAGAGTTTAACATAAAAGAAAAAAGAGCAACCTCTAGGATGGGATATCTACCCATCGAAGGAGGTGGACTCAATGCTTCATACACAACGGTTGATGCGGTTGCGAACATCTGTGCAACGGCTGGTAACTTGGGTCTGGTGTACGGCAAAGATTTCATTTGGTCACACACTGACTATGATGACGATATGGACGAGTGCATTACTCTGTTGGTGAAAGAAGACAAATACAAAACACTTTTTCACCTTGCCCTACAGAATAAGCACAGGATCAAACACACTGACAAGGGCGAAATCAAACTAGTTAAGGAGAGAAAATAATGAGGGTACCCTACACAAACTTTAAAACAAGAGAGGGCGACACAGACGAAGTAGGTGGTTGCACATTCATAGGTGGTTCTTGGAAAGAAGTCGACACAGTAGAAATTTTTGACAACAAGAAGGTTGTTGTGTTCGCACTGCCAGGAGCATTTACTCCCACTTGTTCTAGCCAACAAGTACCAGGTTACGAGGCAAAGTATGACGAACTTAGAGCATTAGGAGTAGATGAAGTATATTGTCTATCTGTCAATGATGCATTTGTAATGAACGCATGGTTCAAAGACACTAATGTACAAAAAGTGAAAGCAATCGGTGATGGCGAAGGCGTGTTCACACAGGGAATGGGTATGCTTGTGAACAAACCAAAACAGGGTTTTGGAATGAGATCATGGAGATATTCAATGCTTGTGGATAACGGCGAAGTTGTAAAAATATTTGAGGAACCTGGCAAGAACAACGCCAGTGATGACGATGACCCATTTACGGTGTCTGATGTTGATACAATGATCAATTACTTGAAAGAAAATGCCGGGTAATTGGGACGGCAAGTCTAGACCCAGCAACGACAAGTATAGATCAAATTACGACGACATCTTCAAGAAGAAAGAGACCTGTCCTTGCGGTAGATCACCTATAGCCAAGTGCATAGGTTGGCACAGTCTCAGCGAAGAAAAGTATCTAGAGATGAAAAAGAAGTGGGAAGAAAAAAATGTATAAACCATTACCAGACGGATTGACAATCAAAGAATCAAACGTGCAGGGTCTTGGATTGTTTGCGACAAGAGATTTTGACGCTGATGTGGTGCTTGGAATAGTCCACGTATTGAACAAGAACTTTCCACACGGTAGCATCAGGACTGCCTTGGGTGCCTTTTACAATCACTCTGACCGGCCTAATTGCAAGAATGTTGCTGGATTCTGGCACCAGTTGCCTGTGAAATACCTGATAACGACTAAACCAATCAGACCAGGCGAAGAACTTACAGCGAAATACACCCTATACAAGGATTTTGAAGACAAGTGGACATAAAAGTTTCCAACCGAGTCCATAAGATCTAAATAGTTCTATGTCTAGAAAAGTTCTCCAAAAAAATTTTTGTGTTGTGCCATGGACGGGATTTGAACTTGAACCTAACGGTGACGTTAAAAATTGTATTATGAGCACAGAAGTAATTGGCAATATCGCAACAACTCCCATAAAGGATATTATTGAGAAGAACACCCAACTAAGACAACAGATGCTAGACGGTGATTATCCTGATAACTGCACAGGTTGTTACAAGCAAGAACAAGGAAGGCAAAAGGATTTCAGTTCAATAAGCAGTCGCCTATATTATGCCAAGGCATTGGCTCCCAAGGTGCCGTCAACACTATTTGACAGTGCCAAGAATTTCAAATTGAAACATGTTGATTTAAGGTGGAGTAACAAGTGTAATCAGGCATGCGTCTATTGTGGACCAAAGTACAGTAGTAAATGGGCACAGGAGTTGGGCGAAAAGACACCAAATAACAGGTCAGCAAAGGATTCCTTTAAGGAATACATCTATGACAACATAGAGGATTTGGAAAACGTGTACCTGGCTGGTGGCGAACCTATGCTTATGAAACAGAACAAGGAATTTCTAGAACTGCTACACAAACGGAATCCTGGAGCAACATTGAGAGTGAACACGAATCTCAGCACAACGAACACAGGAGTGTTTGATCTGATATGTAAATTCCAAAATGTTCACTGGACGGTAAGTGTAGAATCAATGCAAGAGGAATATAACTACATCAGACATCATGGAAATTGGGATGATTTCTTGAAAAATCTCAAGACAATCAAAGCACTGCCTCACAAGATCACATTCAACATGCTGTACTTTGCCCTTAATTACATGAGTATATTTGACTGTGTAAAATATTTCCAATCAATAGGCTTCCACAACAATTCATTTGTTATTGGCCCTCTGACATTGCCTGACAGTTTGTGTGTGCTTAATTTACCAAGTCACATGTTGGAAAAGAGCATCAAAAAATTCAAAACAGAATTGGAATCCAAACCTGGACATCTTCTGCAAAACAGTCTAGAAAACTGCCTATCATATTTGACTAATGAGAAATTTCATGCTAATATAAAATCAACACTGGATAGATTACAAGAAATGGACAAGCGTAGAAACATAGACAGCACCAAGATATTCAAAACTTTTTACAGAGAGGTGAACCAATGAAAATATTCTACATGGGACTAGAGCCCTACGAAGGCAGATACACTTTACAATTACAAGACTGGACTGAACGTGCATACAAGAAGAGAAACATAGATTACGTCGTGGTTCCAGGCACAACAATAGATGATTCAAAGGCAATCAGTGTAGGTCAGGTATTAGACGCACATGGCAGATCATTCTTTGGCATGAGCCAGATGATGAACTTGGTCCAGATGATGCGTAATGGAGAAGTAACTGACAAAGACATCGTGTTTTTTGAGGACATGTTCCAACCAGGCATGGAATCACTGCCTTACATACTGAATCAAGTTGATGAAAAACACAGACCAACAATATATCTGAGATGTCTTGCACAGGCCATTGATCCGGATGACTTTGTTCACGTATGGGGTATGAGCAAGTGGATGAGCATGTATGAACATATGTGTAACGAAATACCAAACGTAAGGATACTTGCAACCAACGAAGAGATGGTGGCACACATGAGGATAGCGAACTGGTCTGCACCGATATACAACATATCAGGATTGAGTTTTGGCAAGGAAGAAGTGCAAGGCAGGGTCGAGCAGAAACCTTTCATAGAGAGAAGTCAAAGAGTTGTGTTTGGTGCTAGATGGGATCAAGAGAAACAACCACAATTCTTTATGGACCTAGCAACAAAGTTCAAAGAAAAACATCCTGACGTTGAATTTGCCATTTGCCAAGGTGGACCTTTGCGATCTAATAATCAGTTCTATGTTGACGAAGCAAAACATTTAGCAAAAGAAGGCATACTGACAATACACGAAAATCTAAAAAAGAATGAATACTACGAGATACTAGCAGATTCAAGAGTACTGTTCAACTGTGCTTTACAGGACTGGGTATCTAACACAGTGTCTGAGGCAGATGCACTTGGAGCCAATGTGCTGTTTCCTGCGTACAGGTCATTTCCTGAGACTTTCGCAAATGATCATACGAGAATGTACATTCCATGGTCGCAAAAAGACGCAATTGAAAAACTAGAAATATTATTAAGCAAACCATCCCCTAGTATAGGTAAGATTTCTGACTGGACCGACGGTACCATAGACAGAATGATAGACATTATGACAGGCAAGGGTGAACAATGGAGAAGAGATGGACCACACTACAGAACACCAGTCTCAGAACCCAAGTATTAAGGGTCTGAGCAAAGCAGTACTCGTAACTGGCGGAGCCGGTTACGTGGGATCACACACCTGCAAGTTTCTTGCAAAAAATGGGTTCACACCTATCACAATTGACAGGGACCTCAGAACAAAATTCAAACCAGTAAACTTTGGTCCTAGTTTTGATATCAATTTGCCACAGGAAATAGAAAGACTTGATGAGATCATAAAAAGGTTCAACATCACAAGTTGCATACATTTCGCCGGCAGTGCCTCTGTTTCAGAGTCTGTGAAAAATCCATCGGAATACTACAGGAACAATGTTATAGCCACGTTGACACTTTTAGACAAGTTAGTCGATCTTGGCGTAAAAACTTTCGTATACAGTTCAAGTGCGGCAACGTATGGTGATCCTGGACTGAAAAAGTGCAAGGAATCAGATGTTCCAAAACCCATAAGTTCTTACGGTGCAAGTAAACTGATGATGGAGATGATATGCAAGGATTACTTACGTGCATATGGATTGTCAAGTGTTGGTTTGAGATATTTCAATGCCGCAGGTGCTGATCCTGACGCCGAAGTTGGTGAGTTACGTGACAGAGAAACACACATCATACCAATAGCCATTGACGCCGCAAGGCAGGGCAGGACTTTCAAAATGTTTGGTGACAAATATGACACACCGGATGGATCATGTGTGCGAGACTATGTACATGTGATGGACCTTGCCGACGCTCATGTGAAAGCATTAAACTACGCATCTGAAAATGCAGTATCCGAAGTTTTTAATCTTGGTTCCGGTGCTCCTGCTTCAAACAAAGAATTACTTGAGACAGTCCAAAAGCACACTGGCAAGATGAACATAGAAATACACGACAACAGGCCAGGGGATCCTGCTTATCTAGTTGCAGACATAGGAAAAGTCCAATCAGTTTTGGGTTGGGAACCAACACAGAGTTCCATTGACAACGTGGTGGCTACTGCTGTAAAATGGTATAACAAGACACACAAAAAGGAAATACAATAATGAGCGAAGACATATTGAAAGACAGTTGGACACCAGAAGGACCCATCAGTAAAAAGATCAAAGATAGACTAAAGAAAGCAGGCAAGAGATTCCATTCCAATGACAACATCTCAGAATTCATAGAAGAAGGTGAGATGGATCTATTACAGGCAGAAGTCCAGGAAAAACTACAAGGTGTGTTAGACAGCCTAGTTATTGACACAGAAAACGATCACAACACACAGGAGACTGCTAAACGTGTGGCCAAGATGTACATCAGAGAAACATTTGGTGGCAGATTCAAACCAGCACCAAGGATCACAAGTTTTCCTAACATGGGTTACAAGAGCATGTACACCAGTGGTCCAATATCGATCAAGTCAACGTGTGCCCATCACCTACAGAACATTGTGGGTAACGCATGGGTTGGTATTATTCCAAACGGCGAAGTGATTGGATTGAGCAAATTCAACAGGATCGTGCACCACATCGTGGAGAGACCGCAGATACAAGAAGAGATGACAACTCAGATTGCGGAAGAGTTAAAAACATATGCCAAGACTGACAACATAGCAGTTGTGGTGAAGGCAGAACACCACTGCATGACACACAGGGGTGTCAGAGAACATGAATCTGACATGACCACAGCAATCATGCTGGGAGCATTCAAAGAAGATCCAGCGACTAGGGATGAATTTTATAAAATCTGTATGAGCATGAAGGGTCATGGCTAAGAAAACTAGAGCACAAATAAAGAAAGAACAGGCCAACATGCAGTCAGACAACATAGAAATGGAGGCAATGAGTTCAGATGGAATACAGAACACTGGAGATTTCACATACTCCTTCGCAGACCTCGATGACGACTTTAACAATCTCGATGTCAACACAGTTTCAACAGGTTTCACCGTGGAAGGAATGACATTTAATAACGAAGAAGAACTACGATCAAAATACCCTGCACTACAAGACGCATGGGATCACTACAAGAACGTGAAACACATGTGCGAACAAAAGGAAAAAGAAAATGAGGATTGATAACGAACCAAAATTAAACTTCGAAGATGTATTGCTGAAGCCAAAGCGTTCTACATTGAGCTCACGAAGAGATGTTGACATGACACGTAAGTTCACTTTCAGAAATTCAGGCAAAGTAATGGACTTCCTGCCAATATTCGCCAGCAACATGGACGGTGTTGGCACGTTCTCCATGGCAAAAGAAATGCAGAATCACAAGATGATGACCGTGATCACGAAATCGACCACTCCAGAACAGTGGAAGGCGGCCGCGGGCACAGGACTTAGAATGCAGTCAGTGTCTGTGTGTACGGGAACAAATGTTATGTGGGATCCTGAAGCACAGGACTACAAGAACATGCAACAGGTACTAGAGATGTTCCCAGATGTCAAGATGATCACAGTGGATGTTGCGAATGCTTATCACCAAAACTTCGTGGACTTCATAAGGAAAGTCCGAGACGAATACCCAGACAAGGTCATAATAGCAGGAAATGTCGTGACACCGGAAATGGTGGAAGAATTGATAATAAACGGTGCTGACGTCGTGAAGATTGGAATAGGACCAGGATCAGTATGCACAACAAGGACAATGACCGGGGTGGGAGTGCCACAGTTCTCGGCCATAGTGGAATGTTCAGACGCCGCGAACGGTGTCGGTGGACACATAATGGCGGACGGTGGTTGCGTGTACCCAGGAGACATTGCCAAAGCGTTTGGTGGTGGAGCACACATGGTCATGATAGGTGGCATGTTGGCCGGACACGACGAATCAGAACAACCTGTGGTAGACGGCAGGGTAGAATTTTATGGCATGAGCTCAGACAGGGCTCGTGAAGTACACGGCAAACGCAAGGACGGATATCGAGGCAACGAGGGAAGGCTTATCTCATTGCCACACAGAGGACCTGTTGCACCAACTTTAGAAGATATACTAGGCGGAGTCAGGAGTGCCTGCACATATATTGGTGCGAGAAGATTGAAAGACATGGCCAAATGTGCCAGTTTTGTAACAACCAACAACGTGATCAACAAGGTATATGAGCGATACACCACTAGTTAGAAAACCATATCAGGCATTGGCATGGTTTGGAACCGTGTTATTAATCATAGGTGCGACCATGACAGCACTCAACATATTCCCTATCAATGTCTATGTAATGGTGATCGCTAATGGTGTATGGTTACTCTGCGGTTACCTATGGCGTGAACCCAGTGTGATAGGATTGAACTTTGCAATGACCGTGATATATGTAATTGGTGTCTTAAAGGAGATGATTTGACTATAGAACCAATCAAGGAGAAACTTGATGACAAGATCAAGAAGTTAAACTCTTCTCGGGTAATCAAAAAGGTCACACCCAAGGGAGACCTATCTTGGTACGTGAAGTGGGTCTCCGTGTTTTTTATATTGGTGGCGACGGCGGCCAGGAGTGTAGGCACCATACCGCACATAGACATGTGGTTTGGACTGGTGGGCACGGTAGGTTGGGCCTGGGTTGGATACCTTTGGCACGACAGGGCACTGTTGTTCCTTAACGCAGTACTAGTCACGCTTCTGATAATAGGACTAATGAATTACTACTTTGGAATATGAGCGAAGACATTAAAAAGAGTTACTTCACCACGGGTCAGATGCGTAACGCATTGATCCAGATCGAAGACAAAATGGTGCACTCAAACTGGATGCCCAACATCATACTAGGCATCAACAGGGGCGGTTGCATACCTGGTGTGTATCTGTCACACAGACTTAAGACGGCACACGAGGTACTGGACATCAGATTACGGGATCACACAGCCAAACCCGACCTACGTACATTAGAAAAAGCATTCGCGTTCCAGAAGAAGATACTGATCATAGATGACATAAACGATTCTGGAGCAACGTTCCAATACATACTTGA
>Ga0222719_10003660_pt1 | contig 13615 bp, 22 predicted proteins | sample C33_34DmetaG_FD_165039 | JGI IMG/M metagenome (GOLD analysis project Ga0222719, IMG submission 165039) | Estuarine water microbial communities from San Francisco Bay, California, United States - C33_34D | ecosystem: Environmental > Aquatic > Marine > Unclassified | place: USA: California...
ATAGGGGTATAGATTATATCCATATTCATACGCCTTGGGTAAGAGATATATTCAATAGAATATCGTATGACGTAGTTTCAAATATCTATGCAGCTACTGGACAACAAGTATATCCCGAAATGAAATCAATCAATGAGTGGGAAATCGGTGGTGTTCAAGAACCACACTTTGACACTTATTCCAATCAAGATATAAAAAACAATCATGTCGAAGAAACTTCTTCAAGAGAATGGACTGTAATCTTATATGTAAACGGTCATGAAAGTTATCAAGGAGGAGAAACATACTTTCCAAACTTGGGTGCAATAGGAGAAACTATAACACCTGTAGCTGGAAGTGGTATTGTATTCAGAGGTATAGACCATGAACATGGTGTATATCCAGTCAGAAGAGGTTCTAGATTCACTATTGCTCAGTGGTTCACCTCTAACTATGAAAGAATGATAACAGACGAAAAAACTAAAAATCTAAATCTAGACCACGTATCCCTCAGACAAATGACCTAAAAAAAATTTGACAATGACCCTCACTTTTTAGTATACTAGTAGAGTATTAAAAAAAGGAGTAAATATGTCAAATATCTATAACGACCAAATAATGGACGGAATCATACTAGACGTTGATTCTATGTCCGATATGGACGTAATGTCTAATCTTAATATAGTAAACGTATATAAAGTGTCTAAATTCACTGGAGATGACGTGCATGGTGCAAATATCATAGACTATGCAAGAAGTGTCTTAGTGTCTCAAATGTGGGACAATGTATTAGTATGAATTTAACTGAAATAATGAGAGAGTATGACCAAATTAGGTTTACTCAAAATGAATTAGAATATGAAGGACACGTGACTGAAGTTCATGAAAACTTTATAAAAGGTAAATTCTTTGAGAAGATTGGAAGTCATAGAGTTGACGACTGGTTCGAATCAATAATATACTTGGACGATTTCAAAGGTTTAAAACTAGAATGGTTCTTTGAAGGACAAGGTTGTGATAACTCTGCAATAGGTGTCAGCGGTGCTTGGGAATTATTTTGTTCCTAGGGGTTGACAATGACTCTCACTTTTTAGTATACTAATAATATGACAAATTCAATAAGAAACCAAAAAGACTCACTTGCCAAGTTAATGGCTACCGAAAACCTTACTATAGTTCATAAGAAGGTTCCAACTGCATATTTCGATTTAGAGAATAGAATACTTTGTTGTCCTATTCTTAAAGACGAAATCTCACCCGAACTTTATGACTTGTTTATGGGTCATGAAGTATCTCATGCACTGAATACACCATATGAAGGTGTTCATTCTGCAGTGACAAAAAACAGAACACTTAAAGGATATCTTAATGTTGTTGAAGACGTTAGGATTGAGAAAATGATTAAGAACAAATATCAAGGTCTTAGAAAATCATTTTACAAAGCATACAATGAATTAATGGATATGGATTTCTTTGGAATCAAAGATAGAAATCTACAAGAACTTTCATTGATTGATAAAATCAACCTTATCACAAAATGTGGTTCAAGGATTCAAATCAAACTCACTCAAGAAGAACAAGAATTCTTAGACTGGTCTAACAGATGTCAGACTTGGGAAGAGGTTGTTGAATGTGCAACTGCAATTTACGAATGGTCAAAAGAGAATGAGACAAGAACTGAAGACGATTTAAAAATGGTTCCTCAAATGTTTGACATTGGTGATGACGAAGAAGACGAAGACGGAGATGAGTCAGAAAAGTTTGACAATGACTTCGGTGATTCAGACGAAGATTACGAAGACGAAGACAACCTTCCCGAGATAGACGATTCAGAAAACTCTGAAGACGGAGAAGAAAAAGAAGAAGGTGAGGAAGAGTCTGAAGAAGAAACTGAAGAAGAAGGTAAGTCACAAAGAAAAATGACTGGTGGTAAAGAAGCTTCCAGTGGTGAGTATGATGACGAAAACGGTGCAAGGGAATCAATCACTGAACATAATGCACATAACAACGAAGGTCAGTTATATTCAGATGAAAACATTATCAAAATCAGTGTTGACCTCAAAGACAAATACACAAAAGAAAATGACATGATGAGAAGTGTCAAAGTGTCTTACAAAGATTTACTAAAAGATATGAGAGAATCATTCTTTGAAGACATTAATGCAAAAAACAAAGAAGTTGCACTTCACACCATGAACAAACTAGAAGCTAAAAACAAAAAGATTGTGAATCATATGGTGAAGGAATTCGAAATGAAACAATCTGCAAAAAGAGCTGTTCATGCCTTCAGTGGTAAAACTGGAAAACTTGATATGAATGCTCTTGCAAAATATCAGATTGTTGATGACATTTTCAAAAGAGTGACTTACTTGCCTGAAGGTGAGAACCATGGTGTTAACGTAATGATTGACTGGAGTGGTTCTATCCACAATGAGGTTCTTGACCTAATCGAACAAGCACTTGTCCTAACAATGTTCTGCAGAAAAGCAAACATTCCTCACAGAGTTTATCTCTTCTCAGACAATTACGATAGAGACGTAGACGGATATAGAAGAGACAATGGACAATTACTTGAACTATTCTCAGACAAACAAAATACTAGAGAATACAAAGAAATGTTTATGTATATTTCTCAGATTTGGAATGACTACTTTGCAGATAGACTAAGTGGTTATGGAAGAAAATTTGAGAAGTCAGTTGAAATTTGGAATGACTGGTTCGAGGGAACACACTATGTCCAAGAATATGACGGGTATTACATTTACCTTCCAAGATATTCTGTTCCTCAAAGATTTGGTCTTGGTGGAACACCTCTTGACCATACACTATTTTCAATGAGAACACTTCTCAGAGATTTCCAAAAAGAATATGGTATTGAGAAATCAATTCTAACAGTTATCACTGATGGTTATTCTCATGGTTCTAATGTTCTTCAGAGAACTGAAGAGACTAATGCTCAAATCAAAGAACAAACTAATGAAGAAATGGATACATGGAATGTTGAACAACATATTGAAATCATTGACCCATATTCAAGAAGAGTCTACCCAATATCTACTGGAAGATATTACAGAGGTGGTGACTTCAAAAGAACTCAGAATATCCTTGACTGGATTTCTAAAGAAACTGGTGTCATTGTCACTGGATACTTTGTTGTTGGTAAGAAACAAGACTTTGTTCAAATCTACAGTGAAGTTAAAAAAACAGAATACTATTCAGATTACAAAACTGAGTGGTTGCAGTGTAGAAAAACTGGAATGGTTGTTAACTGTCACGGATATAACAAACTCTTCATTACCGCTGCAAGTTCAATCGGAACTGAAGGAACCGATGAGTTAGACGAAGAATTGGTCGATGCGAAAAAAGTTAGAGTTCTAGCTGCTTTCAAAAGAAACCAAAAGTCTAAAACTACTTCAAGATTTTTAACCAACGAATTCATTAAGGAGATAGCATAATGGAAGCAAAATATATGATGAATGAAACATTCATTTTAGAGAGAGACGATTACAGGGACTTTACCAATAGGGTAATGATACTGCAATCAAGAAAAGAAGAAGCACCTTATATCGTGGAACACGATTATATCCAAGACACTTTTGAAGTGACACTACTGGATAACAGGTATACATTAAAAACAATAATGGAGAAAACCCAATGAGAGATACATTAAGAGTAGACCCAGCTTACTATATCTCAACTGTAAACGATTATAGTAAATTTGCAGATGCAGTTATGGACGTGGGGCCTTCACCCTGCGTCAGATATGATTGTCCTATGTTCAATGAATGCAAGTCCGAAGAGAAGGAATGTTTTGCATTTAGAATTTGGGTCAATAATGGTGGTGAGTTGAATGAGAAACAACAACTAAAAATGGGAACTAGATTTGAATCAATTAAGTAAAATACTTGACAATGACCTTCACTTTTTAGTATACTATACAAGATGAGAAAAATAACTAATAACTTAAAAGGAGACTATATGGATAAAAGAAGTTATAACAGAGATGAATCGATTACCGTTGCTGGAAAACCGTTTCATTTTACACCCGATAGGAAGGAATTTTTGGAAGCACTTTCCAAGTCATATCCCGAACAGACGGTTTTTACTAAAGAAGAAATTAATGCAGTGGGTTCATTCCCATACTGGGTTAAATCTTCAAGGTATGATTTTAGAGACAATGGTGTCTTCAATCTTACTCAAGTTATGGGTGGATACAACGGTGGATATACTGAATCTGCAATTGTCCCACCAGTAGAACAACCAAAAGTTGTTCCAGTTCCAGCACCAGTTGCTAGTTCTAACATGCCAGTTGCAGCTGCTACTGCTTCTGTTAATATGAATGACAATGTCAAAATCATTCCCGAGAAAATGTCTAACTATGTTCCTTTCGGACACTTCAAAGATGTCAAGAACATAATCAAGTCTAAAATCTTTTTTCCAGTATTCATTACTGGTCTAAGTGGTAATGGTAAAACATTGATGATTGAACAAACATGTGCTCAATTGAATAGAGAACTCTTCAGAGTCAATATCACCATTGAGACAGATGAAGACGACCTAATGGGTGGTCACACTTTAGTCAATGGTAATGTTGTCTTCAGAGAAGGCCCTGTTATCAAAGCTATGAGAAAAGGTGCTGTCCTTCTCTTAGACGAAGTTGACTTGGGTTCTAACAAATTAATGTGTCTACAGTCAGTTCTTGAAGGTAAAGGATACCTAATCAAGAAAACTGGTGAGTGGGTGACACCTGCTAAAGGTTTCACAATCCTTGCGACTGCAAACACTAAAGGACAAGGTTCTGAAGATGGAAAGTTCATTGGAACTCAAATCATGAATGAAGCAATGTTGGAAAGGTTTGCAATCACAATGCAACAAGAATATCCACCAGTGACTACTGAGAGAAAAATTCTTGCAAAAGAAATGGAACTCAGTGGAGACGTTGACGAAGAGTTCGTTGAGAAACTAGTAGACTGGGCGGACATAATCAGAAAAACTTACTATGAAGGTGCGATAGATGATGTCGTGACTACTAGAAGACTGGTTCACATTGTCAATGCATTCAGAATGTTTGGTGACAAACTGAAGTCAATTCAAATGTGTATTTCAAGGTTTGACGAAGAGACTAGAAATAGTATCCTCGACCTTTACACTAAAATCGACGCAGGTGTCGACCTAAATGCTGAAAACCCAGTTGACGAAACTGAGTCTTCAGAGTATAATGATTAATATGTTTGGTAAAAAGGTTAAATCAAAGTCAATAGACTACAAATATAACGAGGGAGAACTCTTAAAGGAGTTTTCCCAGTATATTGATAAAACCTATGCCCAACATTATAGTTTAAACAAATACCAATCCACTGAATTTATTATTGACAGTGGACATGGTGAGGGTTTTTGTATCGGGAACATATTGAAGTATGCACAACGATACGGTAAAAAAGGTGGTAAGAATAGAGCAGACCTTCTAAAGGTTTTACATTATGGTCTATTCATGCTTCATGTTCACGATAAACAGGAGACTAAAAAGTGATGAAAATTAGTAATGACACGAGAAATGTCTTAAAAAATTTCTCAACAATTAACCAAGGGATTAAAGTAAGTAGTGGTAATACACTTCAAACAATCTCTAATATGAAAAACATTCTTGCAGTTGCAACTGTATCTGAGGACTTTCCTCAAGATTTCAGTATCTACAATCTGCCTGAATTCTTAGGTGCAACCAGTTTACTGGAAGACCCCGACTTTCAATTTGGTGATGCAAGTTTAACAGTTGCAGACAACAATTCAAGTCTTGCATATTTCTATGCAAGTGAAGGTATGGTGACTTCACCCGAAAAAATGATAACAATGCCTGATGCAGAAATCGGTATTGATATCTCTTCTACACTTCTAAACGAGTTGCAGAAAGCAGCTAGTGTTCTAGGTGTAGGTGACTTAGTCCTATCAAGTGACGGAACAACAATCAAGTTGGAAGTGACTGATAAGAAAAATTCAACTTCAAACACATTCTCAAGAATCGTGGGTGAGGGAAATGGTGTTTCATACACTATGAACTTTAAGATTGAGAACCTTAAAGTGTTAGACGGAAACTATGAAGTTCTAGTTTCGTCAAAAGGAATCTCACACTTTAAAAACAAAGATGTGGATTTAGAATATTTTATTGCATTGGAGCCTGATAGCAAATACAATGTTTAACCTATATAATAGTGTAGGTATTGTGCTAGTCTCTGCAATGCATACGGGACATAAGACATCTCATCAATCTTCAAGGGTTCTTATGACAGTTAATTCGGAGGGGTTTTAACTTCTATGACAAAACATACTGACTTCCATTCGGGTAAAAGAAAGTTTATCAAAGGTAAACTTCCACTCGAAAGGAAGTTAGACAGTTTCGATTTTGAACAAGAAGAATCTCATGTAATAAATTCAAATTGGTTAAAATCACAAGAAGACAGTATAAAACTTAAAGAACAAAACATGATTGAACTTTTCAAAGGTGGAAGACAACCAAAGTTCAGTAATGAAATAATGAGAAAACATTTAAAGAAATACAAACAAAGAAAAATAAGAAAAAATTATGTAGGTGTCACCAAACAGTTTTATGATGACCCTAATTTGTTTTGTAAATATATTTTATGGAGACTAGGTGAATTATGAAAGAAGAATTTTTATATGTGGAGAAATACAGGCCTCAAACCATTGAGGACACGATACTACCTCAGAGTCTTAAAAAGACATTCAAAGAATTTGTCAATCAAGGTGAGATACCCAATCTTATGTTATGTGGAACAGCAGGTGTAGGTAAAACTACAGTTGCAAAGGCATTATGTAATGAAATGGGTGCAGACTTTATCGTTATCAATGGTTCTGATGAAGGTAGATTGATTGACACACTAAGAACCAAAATCAAAAACTTTGCTTCTACAGTATCCTTAAGTGGTGGTGCAAAGGTTGTAATCCTTGACGAAGCAGATTATATTTCTGCAGACTCAGTTCAACCTGCGTTGAGAAACTTTATTGAAGAGTTCTCTTCTAACTGTAGATTCATATTCACTTGTAATTACAAGAATAGAATAATACAACCACTACATTCAAGAACAACTGTAATAGATTTCAAACTAACACCAAAAGATAAACAAACACTTGCTGGTGTCTTCCTCCAAAGACTTAAAGAGATTTGTGAGTTGGAAGATATCAAATATGAAGAAAAGGTTTTAGTAGAACTTATTCTAAAGTTCTTCCCCGATTTCAGAAGGTGTATCAATGAAGTGCAACGTTATGGTGTTGGTGGTGTTATTGACACGGGTCTTATTGCAACACTAGCCGAAGAGAAACTTACACCTCTCATTGATATGATTGCAGACAAGAACTGGAAAGGTATGAGGAAGTGGGTTGGTCAGAATAGTGACAACGACTTCGATACACTTTACAGAAAAGTTTTCAATGCATTGGAACAAAGACTAGAACCTTCTAGTGTTCCAGCTGCAGTTCTTTTTATTGCAGACTATCAATACAAGTCTGCATTTGCAATGGATAGTGAAATCAATTTCGTTGCATGTTTAACTGAAATCATGTCGGAGTGTAAATTCAAAAATGGGTAAACTCAGACAATGGTTCTTTAGGTGGTTTGATTCTCAAGTAGAGAAATCAATCCAAAGAAAAGCAGACAGAATGTTTATGAAACATAAAGTCAAAACTACAGATGGAGATAATACATGACACAATATAATGAGAGAGTTCAATATCAGAGGGATTTACTTGCAGCTGAGAAGTGGTCAAAAACTGTTAAGTCAGTTCATGCACATTCACTTAATTCAATGTGGTATGATACAAGACCACAAGATACCGAAGACGGAAAGTCTGTAATGGATATACAATACAATAGTGGACTTGTTGAGAGACATACACATGACGGTTATACACTTTACTTTGGAGAAGAACTCAAAGGTGAAGAACTTGTATACGAATATGGAAGACATGTCTAAAAGAAATCCTTTTGATTTTGTAAAGTCGGTCTCTTACGACAAAAAAAACCTCATGGTTGATGAGGTTGAAGAGAAATCATATCAACCATTTTTAATTAATAAAGCATTATCTTATCACCAAGATTCTGTTTTTCTTACTAACGAGATGAATATCAGACATGGTTCTGATAACCGTCTTCAATACCTCTTTTTCCTAAATACTCTTAGGAAAAGACAAAGGTTCTCTAAATGGAGTAAACCTTATGTTAGTAAAAAACTCGATACTATAAAAGAGTATTATCAGATATCAACAAGAGAGGCAAAAGAGTATGTCAACCTACTATCTGATAAACAATATCGTGAATTGAAAAACAGAATGAAAACTGGTGGTAGAGATAATGGATAACCAAGAAGATATAGTAAAAGACCTAGTAGAGGTCACATTCCCCGAAAAAGAAGATTTTTTAAAAATAAGAGAAACACTTTCACGTATTGGTGTAGCCTCACGTAAAGATAAGGAACTATTCCAATCATGTCATATACTTCACAAACGTGGTAAGTATTACATAACACATTTTAAAGAACTATTCAAACTAGACGGTAAACCGTCCAACTTAGATGAGTCAGACATTGCAAGAAGGAACACTATAGTGTCACTTTTAGAACAATGGAAACTAGTCTCAGTAGTCAACTCAAATCAAGTTTCCGAACCAAAAGCACCATTGAGTCAGATAAAAATCATTCCATTTCGTGAAAAAAATGAATGGAAATTGACAACAAAATACTCAATTGGGTCGTCAAATCCCTAAATAAAGGGATTATAAATATAACAGGAGGAACTATGTTCTCAGCTATCATAGACTTCATTATGGGAATTTGGAATTTATTAATGGTAATTCCAGTCGTAATATCTATTTGTAGTGTAATTGTCGCTTTGACACCTACACCACATGATGATAAAATGTGGGCTAAAGTATATAAATACTTAGAAGTCCTTGCACTTGCAATCGGTAAAGCTAAAGATAAAAACCCATTGTTAGATAAGTAAATAAGAGGTAATAAATTATGGAAATTATAGGAATCATACTAGTCGTTTTAGTAATTGCTTACTTTGTCTCAAACAACAAAAAAGATAAGAAGGTTGAAGTATCTGTTAAACCAGTATCAAAACCCGAAAAACCAAGTGTTGCAGAGCTAAAGAAGTTGACTAAAAACCAATTGATTGAACTTGCAGAGAAGAAAAATCTAAAAGTCAAGAAAAGTGGTGCTAAAGCTGCAGTTATTTCAGAAATTCGTGACCAACTAAAATAGTTAGGAAACAATCTCATAAAGGGAGCTCATGCTCCCTTTTTTTATATAAATAGAAGTATGGAAGCTATATTCGATTTGATAGGTGATGTGGGTGTCCCAATTGCAATGGCATTAGTCATGGGTGTATTCATCTTTCTAATAATTAGACAAATCATGGAAGGTATAGTTGATTCCATTAAAACACTAACAATGTTTTGTGAATCTTTAGAGAATCGTGCAAGAACAATGTCTAACGAAATGATTAAGATAGATATGTTAGTGTCAAGTGCATTAGAGTTAAGACCCGATATAGACAGAGTTGCAAGAGCAGAAAACTTTATAGAAGACGGTAAACTTGATGTAAGGAGGGATTAATGGAAACAGAAGTCCCTATGATTGTAGAATTGATTACCGATTACGGATTCCCCGTAGTCATGATGGTAGGACTTGGATATTTCGTTTATTTTGTGTGGAACTTTATTAGTGAACACATAGACCCCGAAATAGAAAAAATGCACTTTGCATTGATTCGAGTCATTGACCAAACGAGAATGCTTGACCAAGACTTAATCCGTTTAAAAGAAAAGGTTGACGTTGTTTTAGAATACCGTGAAAATGAAAAGAAAAGAAAGGAATCTAACAATGACTAAAGTATTACCTATTACATATTTGTTGTGTCTACTATCATTTTCAGTTGAAGCTGATATAGTTCACAAATTTAAAAATCCTTCATTCTCAGGCATAGGAACTGGTGCTCATTATCTTACAATTGAGAACCAAGAATCCAGCCGTAAGAAAGCAATAGAGGACGCATTAGCAAGTGCCGAAAAAGCTGCACAAAGAGATGCAGAAAACACTACACTTGCAAAATTTATTAGAAACTTAGAAAGCAGAATTTATGCTCAGTTGTCTAAACAATTAGTTGAGTCAATGTTCAGTAATGACAATGCAACAAACTTTGGTTCCTTTGCACTTGAAGGAAGTATTATAACATGGGAAGTAGTGACCAATGCAGAAGGAACAGACGTTATTAAAATGACTATCGTTGATTCTAGTGGTTCTGAAACAGTGATTGAAATACCAATCGGAACTGGAAACTTCGGTCAAGACCCCGACATTGGAACGGGTGACGGTAGTGGATAATGTTGAGATATTTACTAGTCGCACTTTTAGTTTCTAGTTGTGCAAGTGTCCCAAAATTCTCAGACACCCCACAAGATTGTAAGAACTGGGAAGACGGAGTAAGAAAGGACGCAATAACTGGGATACGTAAACCTATATCCCGAAACTACATATGTGTAGAAGCACCCGTTGTAGTTAACTTACCTTCTTTTGTTGAGTTATTAAACTTACCACCCGCCGAAGAGAGACCTATAGTTGCAGTTTATAACTTTACAGACAAAACAGGTCAAAGAAAAAACAGAGAAGGTATAGCAGATTTCTCTACTGCAGTCACCCAAGGTGGTGTCGAAATGGTTATCGATGCACTTAAGACTGCTGGTGGTGGAACATGGTTTAGAGTCGTAGAACGAAATGGTATAGATGCATTAGTCAGAGAAAGACAAATCATACGTTCTGCAAGACAAGATTTTGCGAAAGCAACGGACACTCAAGCAAAAGGTGTCCAACCCCTATTATTTGCTGGAATTATAATTGAAGGTGGAATAATAGGATATGACACTAATGTCAGAACTGGGGGAACAGGCGCAAGAACCCTTGGAATTGGATATAGTCAACAATATCGTCAAGACATTGTGACAATATCCATGAGAGCTGTTTCAGTTCTTACTGGTGAAGTGTTATTGAATGTGCAGACTCGGAAATCTATATTATCAGTTGGAGGAAGTGGTGACATATTTAAATATGTTGAACAAGGAACTCAGTTGGTAGAGATTGAAGACGGAGTGGGAAATAATGAATCAGTGACTTATGCAGTGAGAACTGCAATAGAAGCTGCAGTGCTAGAATTAGTTTACCAAGGACACGATAGAGGTTTTTGGAAAATAATAGATGGACATCGTCACCCTCATCAAGCAGATGGGAAAAACGAACTCCATGATTTAAACACAGAGGAAAACGAAAATGAATAAACTTATTAGTTTTTGCTTAATTGCAATAATGTCGACACCGATTCTTTTCGCACAATCCACTGATGATAACGAGATTAAGATTACCCAAACAGGTGATACTTTAGACTTGTATATAGACCAAATTGGTTTTGGTAATAAGATAGGTTCTGATGCAACTGCTTCAGGAGCTATGACTATTACTGGTGCAACTTTGGACTTTGATTTGGATTTTTTAGGGAATTCAAATAAACTGTTCGGTTCTGTCACAGCAGACAGTTCAGTGTATAAACTAGACTTTACTGGCGATGAAAACAGTATAGACTGGTTAATCGGAGATGTAGGTAGTGCAGACTCATCAGACATTAACTTTGATGTCACTGGAAGTAGTAATACTTTCGACCTTGACCAAGGTAGTGTGTATAGTGCAGAGAGACTTAATTCAGACTTAATACTAATCGGTAGTTCGAATTTTTTTGATATTGATTGGGAAAGTGATGACTTAACTTGGGACTTTGAAGTCACGGGTTCAAGTAATAATATTAACACACTTCAGTCAGACGGGGAACAATCTTTGGTTGTTGACCTAGACGGAGATAGTGCAGATATAGATATTACACAAATTAGTGGAACGTGTTCGCCGTCAAACGCTTCATGTGCAACACCTAATGCACTAATTACACTGGATATTACAAGTGATAATGCAACAATCCAAATTACTCAAAAAGATTCATCTAGCGATAGTAATTAATCTCATGTTTATCAGTGGGGTCATACATAGTGACCCCATTGGTGATATTGTAGAATCTATCGGACTATCTAAACTCACAAGACAAAATCAAAATATAGAAAAACCAAACGTTGGTTTTGGTATTGAACTATATGACGTTGCAGAAACCGTAAATGGTAGAATGAAGATTGAGTTTTTAGACGAAGAAAAACTTGACCTAATCGAACATACAGTTGTATACATTGACGAAGTGTATTACGACCCCGACCCTTCTAAATCAAAAATGGCTATGAGAATGGTGCAAGGAACGGCACGATTTGCTTCAGGTAAGGGAAACAAAATAAAGAAAGCAAACATAGACATACAAACACCAACTGCTCAGATAGCAATTAATGGAACAGATTTCACAACAACTATTGATGAACTAGGAAGAACACTTGTTATACTTTTGCCAGACGAGGACGGAGTGACTCCTTCGGGTGAAATCAGAGTGTATAATGAAGGTGGAGAAACAATTCTAAACCAAGCTTACCAAGCAACAATGGTATCAAGTTTAGACCAACCACCAACTCAATCAGTAGTAATAAACAATTTAACAGTTAGTCTCATTGACAATATGTTTATTGTTAATCCACCAAAAGAAGTAAAACAAGCAGTAGAAGAACAGGCTGAAGATGACCTCGACCAAGACCAAGGTGTTCTTGATTTTGATTTTTTAGAATTTAATGAATTAGAAAAAGATATAGATGATTATACAGATGAGAATTATGATGCAAGAGGAAGTAGACTAGATATAGATTTTCTAGATGTAGACTTCCTTACAGATTTATTAGACATAGTAGAAGAATTAGAAAAGACAACTGCAAGTCTTGGTGACAGACAAAAAGGAAAAACAGGTGAATATGACCTAAAGGGTGCAACACTAGGATTCAATAAAGACTCACAATTTAACATATTTGTAGAAGACGGAGACTTGTATTTGTATAGAAATGTGAATGGTGTTATTGAAATAATCGTTGCATCGGGTGGTTCGGGTTTCATAGACACTAGGGTAGAAGGTTGGGAAGGTATAATAGAGTTCGGAAACGGAGACCCCAGCATACGTATCTTCATCAATCAATCTAACTAAATACTATACAGGAGGCAACTTATGGATAATTTTTATAAATTACTTAAGTGGCATGAGAGAAGAACCGAATGGTGGTTAAACGAATTCGGTATGACTCAGTATCAAGCTATGTGGTTTGCATGGTTTAAAGGTATATTAACAATATTAATATTACAATGGATATTTTAGGAAAAAAAACTAAGGATAAACCACTCTTAATCATAGGGTGGTTAATCCTACTCTCATATTGTTCAGTTGCATTCGCAGACAATGAAATTACTATTGTGCAAGAGGGTGACAACTTTTCTTTGAATATTGAACAATATGGTGATAAGAACGAAATTAAAATGTATGATGATTATTCATATTTAAATGGTGCAAATATGTCATTACATTTTTATCAAAACAATGATGGTTCAAATCAAAACACAATAGACCTTTGGCACTTAGATGGGTCAAATAATAGTATTCGTTGGGG
>Ga0222719_10003661_pt1 | contig 13615 bp, 10 predicted proteins | sample C33_34DmetaG_FD_165039 | JGI IMG/M metagenome (GOLD analysis project Ga0222719, IMG submission 165039) | Estuarine water microbial communities from San Francisco Bay, California, United States - C33_34D | ecosystem: Environmental > Aquatic > Marine > Unclassified | place: USA: California...
ATAATCGGTGCGAACTGCAGTTTTTGGAAGATATCGAACTTCATGCCCATACATCTTGATTGACTCAATCGTAAGATCTTCGATTAAGTCTTGTTCACGTGCATAGTTGAAGTTGTTGAAGTAAGTGTTTACTGGCACTTGCTATCCTAACCAACAAAGTCGGTAACAGGTAATGAGTAACCGACAATCATTTCTTCTTCTAACTTTGTTATTTCGTTTTCTGCATCATCATAGATTTTAGCGCCGTTGAACGTAAGACCTCCAGGTAACTGCATGCCTTCGAACTTTGTAAGATTCGAACCCCACTGCTTCTTAATCAAAGCTGTGGCGTATCGCGCTAACCATCTATCACCCCAAACATCTGAATAAGTGTCGGGGTCTGTTACACGGTAACAGTCAATTATAATATATTCACCTGTTTCAATATCGTTAGTCCAATCCATGTCGATGTGAAGTTTATTCACATGTCGATTGTATCGAATTGGTTTCTTACCCACAAACAATTCTTCGAGCATGCGAACGTGCGTCATTGCGGTCACATATGGAACGTATGACGACGCTGATAGATCGAAAAGATCATTTAGATGGATTTGATAACGTATACTGAAAAGATTGGATGATTGAGCAGCTTGCCCAAGGTCCAATATAGAATTGACGCCGATGATAGAGTTTGCAAGAGTTATATATCCGTTCGACTTATCGGAAGCAGTAACGACGTGTTTTACGAGAACTCTCTCGGTGCCATCAAAATGATAATCCTGATAATACTTTAATGCATCGTCAATACGATCCTCTACCTGTTCATCATCAACATTGATGTCGATAACAGGGTCACCAAGGCGACGTAGACAATACGCTTTAAATTCGGTTCGTGTAGTAGGGACTGCCATGAAAAACTCCAGTCATTTTTTATTATTTATAATGACTGGAGTTTATTCAAGATAATATTGTTTACTGTATATTGGTTGTGGGGAATACAAAACTTTCTTCCCCTTTTCATTTCTCCGAAAACTAAACAATCTTGTTGTATTTTGAAATTTTTTATAGGAATCAATCCAAATTTTTTTATGATCTAATGAAACCTTTTCTATTCCAGCATGCCAATTATTGTTGGCATTTTTTGGTGAAACGTCTAATGTATATATGTATTTGTCTTCTCTTTTAACATCTATCACCGAATTTAACCAAAAAGGATAGATTATTCTTTTCAACCTTTCCTGACTAATTTTTTGTAAATCTTCCACAGTAAAATTGTGTTTTTTAATATGATTTTTTACTAAATGACATTGTTTGATTATCAATTCAGGCAAATCTGGAGACCAATAAAAGTATTCGTCATACCAGCCTTGATTATATTTATCTTGTATTGATGCAGTTATGTTCATATTACTATTGATAAACGATGCAAATAACTTCATGTTGCTAGTATCTAATTTTATATTAGGCTTATCGTGACCCCATAGTATACAAACTTTTTTTCCTGAGTTGATCAAATTTTTCCAATGTGTTACATTTTCACGCAACAATGATCTAGAAAGAGCTAAAGGATTGACTAATAACCCCATATCATAATAAAATAAATTTTTCGCGCTTAGATATTTTTCGTCTAAATGAGATTTGTCTGTTGCATTTACATGTTCAATTATTTTTCCATTGTTATCTTTTAATTTTTTCAAAGCAGGAGTTATAGATTTTTTAAATTCTAAGTTTTGCAAATTTTCTTCTGGTAAAGATGATATGTTATTCCAACTAAAAACTTCATCTAATTTAATGTTGTTTCGTACAAAACAATTTAAGACATTATCTGAATCTGCTCCAGCACTATACATTAAAACGATGTAATCATAATTTTCTCTAATTTGTTGACAACGCTTCTTATACAATTCAAACAATGATTCTATTGGTTCAATTTTCCAATTATACTTGGAAAAAACCTCATCATTAAAATGCCATTTAACGTTGTTACTAAATTCATATGCTTCGGTAAGACTATAGGTTTTATAAATTGACCCATCATTTTTACGGGCTATATAATATCCAAATTTATCTGGGTTAAATGTAATTGAATTCATAATCCCTCTCTCTTGCCATAATATATATTATAGCACAAAAAAGAGTTTTTCATGTACAATAAAATATATAATGATCCGTATGAACGCGAACAGATATTTTATCCATATTGTTGGTGGAACAACGCTTTCAGTGAAGAAGAATTAGAAAGCATAAAATATTATTGTAACTCATTAAATTTAACGAAGGGAACAACAGGAAACTCTGAAGAAACAAACACAAAAATTCGTAATTCTAACATTCAATTTTTTTCAAAAAATTCTCAAAACAAATGGATTTTCGAAAGATTGAATCGCACCATAGAATCTTTGAACGATCAGTTTTATAATTTTAATTTAAATGGATACGATAGTATACAATATACTGTCTATAATTCATATGAAAAACAACATTATGATTTTCATATGGATACTTTTATGACTTATGATAGATCACAAACATTTTCTTCGGGGTTTAGAAAATTGTCTTTGATTTTGTGTTTATCTCATCCAGACGAATATGAAGGAGGAGAGTTTCAGATAATCGGGGGAGACCCGAATGATCCACATGTTTTAGAACAACAATATGGAAGAATAATAATTTTCCCCTCTTTTATGATACATAGAGTAACACCAATTACCAGTGGAATAAGAAAATCTTTAGTTATTTGGGTGACAGGTCCAAAATTTATATAAGAGTATTCTTAATATTCGTTATATTTTCTGCTGATAATGAATGTTTTTCTTTTGCTTTTGCAAAATTTTCGTCGAGTAATGATTGATCTGGCTCAGGATAAGAATCGAGATCATTCCATACAAAATTAAAACCGTTTGTGAAATTTGAACTTAACGGAGTTTCTTTATAAAGCAAAGGCATAGATTTTACCATCATTGCTTCAATAAAACGATAAGACCACATATGTTCAAAAGTTCCAGGATTATCTACGTAATGAGGACACAAAACATATCTTGATTTTGCCATAGCAGTGTAGTATTCTTCGTCTAAAGTTTTTACTGAAAAGGTTGATGGAATACTACCTTTTGTTGTAATTACAATATCCGCTCCTGCTCTCGAGGAAAATTGATCAAGTAAAGGTTGTCTAGTTTTATCTGGATTTTCTTTGTCTTGTAACGGGATATAATTCTTACCTTTAAACTGAAACCAATTAGTTTTTTTCATACTATGATAGGTTTCCATCGCATTCCAATATGAAATTGGATACATTATATTAAGTTTAATCCCATTAACTTTAGAATACCCCTGATCTTGGTTTATCAAAATTGCACATTTTGTGAAATCAATACCAGCTTCATGCAAACTTTTTTTTAATAGTTTTGTGTCCCTCGACCTTTTAGTTACATGGTGATTATTACCGTCTTGTTCAGTTTCAATTAATGTTTTCATCCAACGGTAATATTCTGCCTTTTCCACTAAACACTCTTAATTTATACACCATCGATAAGTTCGTCAACCGTTAGATCGTCTATTGGATCATTTACTACAGCATTTGAATAATTATCTTTTTCTACTGCTGTTCCAACTTTAGTAGCCCACTTAGTTAGAGAAGTGTCAATAGAAGGATCAGCAATTTTTTCTTTTAATGTTAACCAGTCGACCGGAGCATTTTGCAAAATGTATGCATCTATTTCTTCATCGGTCATACCATTAGCATCATCTGTCCAAATATTAACGTTATAATCTGTACGGCATGAAACAGGATAACCAGCGTCGGTTCTTTCAACGTTCCCCTGACCATCATGAATTGCTAAATCATCTTCAGTAATTTTATCAGTAAAAAATCTAACAACAAAACTTTTTTCGTTTTCATCTACGCTTAAAATGCGATACCGTAAATTTACAGCCATTTTCTGTTACTCCTATGATTGCGGACCGTTTATGGTACCTGAATTGATAAATCTTATGTTTCCGACGCCATTAATTGCAGAACCTTGTGAACCCGGCGATCCTGCAGGACCTTGAGGACCTTGACCGCCGACTCCGCCCACATTTCCTCCAGGACCTGTTGGACCTTGACCACCAGATGGACCTGTTCCGCCACCAGGTCCACCAGATCCACCATTATAATTGGTGGCGTTCCCAGTCCCGACGTTTCCGGATTGACCAGTTCCATTAGCGCTACCCTGACCACCGTTGCCGCCGACACCGCCGCCTCCGGTTCCGCCGCCTCCTACGTTAGCACTCCCAGGGTTTCCGGGGGTGTTTGCTGGCGTGCCGCCAGCGCCACCAGGCGCGCTATTACCACCAGCTCCACCGCCGCCGCCGTAGGTGACCCCCGATTTCGCAATGACGGATGAAGCCGCGCCGCCCCCGCCGCCGCCGCCACCGCCTCCAGCACCGCCAGGACCACCGGGTCCGCCAGGACCGCCAGGACCACCGGGACCAGCATTACCCTGTGGTCCACCAGGACCACCATTTCCGCCAGTTCCGCCAGTTCCGCCAGTGATCGTGTTGTTATCGAAAAGTATTTTTAAACCTGTTACTGTTGGCGCAGCGAGTGCAATCCCACCGCCTTGACCGTTCCCTCCTGGATTTCCAGGTGCACCAATTTGACCAGCATTACCCTGTCCACCCTGACCACCTTGGTTTCCTGGACTACCCGCACCACCCTGAGAACCACTGCTGCCACCGCTTCCAGCAGCGCCAGGATTACCGGTTCCGCCAGCTCCACCAGTACCACCGGTGCCTTTGCTTCCTTGCGCGCCCTGATTTCCAGGATTTCCCGTACCACCTGGATTTCCGGGAGTGCCTTGCGCGCCCTGACTTCCATCGCTACCAGCTGCGCCTGTTCCACCAGTAATTGTGCTATTGTTGTCAATGTAAAGTATATCTCCACCGCGCCAACTCGATCCAGTATTAAATGCAGTATTGTTCACGGCACTTGCTGTAATAGCACCATTTACGAATGCAAAAACATTTACTGGAAATGTTGGTGCACCAGCCTCAGTATGTAAATCTACGTTTGATGATGCACCAATATTTACAATTTTTGTTGGTCTTAGCAAACCTGGCATAAACATATTTAAATACCCATACCCTTATTACTTAACGTCTGTAATATATGAACCGTATAAATGAGTACCATCTCCAACAAAACTGAATAAGTCTACTGATCCTACTGCAGTTGTAAGAGTTGGAGTAACACCAGCTGGCCACTTAAATGCACCAGACCAAGTTAGGTTGTAACTTCCTGATCCGCCCTGTGTAACTCTTAAAATATAAGATCCAGTTTTCATGTTTGTAGGTCTATTGATATGCCGACTTCCTGTTAATGTCAAATAAGCTACCTGGCCAAGAGAAGAATCCCAAACGGTGTTTGCAGCTTCTGAAAGTGTTTGATTTAAAATATCTGCTCCTGCAGAGTCAATCGTACCACTGCCTAAATCAACCGTGCCTGAAAATGTCGGGTTTGCCGCATTTGCTTTCAAAGATATTTCTGATTGATATGTAGCATTTGCAACATATGTAGAAGTCAAATAAGTATTAGATACTGATACTACAGGCGTTCCTACTTCATTGCCGTTTGCATCTAAACTTATAGTCTTAAATACTCCTGATGGTCCAGTAGAAGTTAATTTTGTATTTCCAAGAACAATCGAAGAACCAGCTAGGAACAATTCGTTAAACCTAAAATCTGCAGAACCAAGGTTATAAGTAACGTTTGCTGCTGGAATAATGTGTTGAGTCTGTAATGTTGTGGTTACGTTATTACTTATTTTTGTTCCAATATATGAATTAGTGTTTGCTAAGAACGATACCATTGGAGAAGTTACAGATGCACCAGGCAGAGATAAAGTTCCACCTGCTTTCAGCGTAAATGATACATTTGCCGTTAATGTATTAGCATAAAGACTGCTTTCTGTTACGGCAAATTCATTTAAGCGATTGAGAACTTCATTTGTTCTTACGCGCCAAGTTTCAAATGTATCACTTAATAATACGTTAGCATATGCAGCCATTACTTATCTCCGTTTCGAGAGATAATAAGATACAACGCATCTTTTATCTCTGTTAGTTCTGCTTTTATGTTATTTATATCGTTTAGTAACTCGTTTTGTTTCATTCTGCGTGATTTATATGCTACAAGAGCACTCGCGTCAGATGATAAAATTGCTCCACTATCTACGTCCTTTAAGTATTCGTTTGTTTCTTTGAGTTTTTGTAGGTTCATTTTACTTATTAGATTTGTAGAGCAATTGCACGGAAGTCTCTTACTCGTGGTGGATTGACTGTAAGGCTGGAAGTCATTACGATTTTAATCTTGAAGAACTTAAATCCAGTATATGTGACGTTGTTACTATCGGTATACTGAACTTCTCCACTACCGCCTGTTAGATTTGCAGTAGGAATACCAAACTCATATTCCTTAAAGTCTTCTTTGTTTTCAGCAGAAGAAATAACAGTTGTTGAAGTAGCTTGTGTCATTAAAACCCAAGACTTTTCATCCATAGATCCGCCGTCTTCACGATTTAGAATCTTATAGTAGAGATAGATATTTGATGTTGCAGGTTTGTATGCTGCAATATAAACCTTTAAGTCTTCAGCATCTTGACCTTCAGCAAGCGTTACTGTGTTGGTAATATAACGAACATCAGCATTACCACCCGCTAATCCATCTTCACTTGCGTTGTCATTGTTAATAAGATTTTCAACTGAGTTTACACCAATGCGATCATAGTCAATTGCTGGACTATGAAGTTTATGTAATCCGTTCGCTAGAGTAATTGAAACATCAGCAGACTTCGCGCTTGAGATATTGTTTACCTCATTAGTTCTACTCAAGATAAAGTGAGTGGCTCCAAGAACCTTATCTTGATTGATTTGAGTACCGCGATATGTTGAGTCTTTCGCCGATGCGCTCGTTGCTAACTTAATCGTTGGTGTTGCTGATGTTTCAATTAATTGAAGCGTTGACGCAAAAAGTTTATATTGATCTAATGTAAGATTCTCAATTGATCTTAAACGACCATCATAACCGTTGACTTGATTCCGAAGGAAAGTGTTTCCAATAAACACAGTTGAACCAAGATCAGTTAAATATAGATAGTTATTCGCAAACGAAACATTATCATAGTAAGCAATCGTGCCTGTTGGTGTGGTCTGACTATTAATCGTTGCAGAAACACCAGTATTTGCACCAGAACCTGCTGCGTACTTATAAACAACAGTACTGTCAGTAAACTTAGTCGCCGTTGTAACTTCTTTCAATCTAACTGTTGAACCGCTGTTGAATGTAACGATACCATTTGCGCTACCTCTTACAACGTAATCACCAACGTTAGCAGTAAGTGCACCAGATAGATTGAGTGTTGTTTCTCCATGAATTGGATCGCCTACGTTATTAAACATATCAGCATCATCAAGCGTGTCAACAGTAAAGAACTCATATCCCTTATTCGTGAAGACTGCAGTGCCAGATTGTCGCCCGCCAAAATTAGCGTAATAGACGCGGAATTTCATAAACTCATTCGGAATAGGAATCAATGTCGCGCCAGAAGAAGCAGCAAATAATGTTCCAACTCCAGGCTGCGTTGTAATACGATTACCAGTAATAATATCATCGGAACCCAGAACACCGGTATGAACCGTGCAGTTTGGATTTCTACCAGCAGGAGCAACCACAATAGCGTAGGATTTATTATACTCTAGAAATAGAGGAGTTTCAAAATAAACAGGTGTTGGTTTTGAACCATCAGTGCTAGTATTAATATCAGCAGCTGCTAGAGTGATGCGACTAAATGGCAATGTTACATTAGTAACAAAAGATTCTGATGGATCTACTTTGCGAATAGAAACAAGAACAGGTAGTGTATTGTCCTTTGTTGCAAAGAACAAGTCAAGTTTTGTCAAATATGCTCCAGAAGCACCCGTGATGAAACTATCTGATGTTTCATCGTAATCAAAGGCTGCTACTTTAAAAGTTTGAGCGAAAGGATTTGCCATTGTTTATTTACCTATTCTTAAATTGCCATCATCGCGCCGTGCCGGCGCCATCGCCCCATGAGAACGATGATATAGGCGCACCAGTTACTGAGTCAGCACCAGAACTTACATCTACTGTACTATCTGTTGAACCTGTAATTGAACCACCTATCGACCAAGTTGTTCCATATTCTGTAGTAAACGACACTTCAGATATACCAGCATCAACCGAAGTCACTGCGTTTTGTGTAACGTTATTGGTGATATTATTAGTCCTATTTACAACGTTGTCAGCAACAGGTACTCTTGTTTCTATAAGTTCAATTTCTCTTGTTGAAACAACAGTTCTTTGTTGTGTCAAAGCAAGACCTGAAGCAGAGTATGTCGCTTCCGCAATTGAAAGTGGGAAACCAACTCTTGATGTGTTATTATTTCTTTCATCAACAAGTCTAAAAGTCAACGAACCTGATGGGAATTTTAGAGAAGAATCTGCTGGAATTCTAAATTGACCATAAAGATCACCACTCGCATCAGTCAACAATGAGCCACCATAAGCAGCAGTATTTGCATAAGAACTATCGGTTGGGCGACAATATGTTTGAACATCTCTACTATCAAAGAATGCATAGTGCCTTGTGCTTGGTCGTAATCCGATAGCACGGAAGTTAATCACACGTGAGCGCATGTATGGAACAATGTTAATATCTCGAATAGATTCACCAAGATCTGTTTCGATTAACTGACCTGCTTGAATAGTCAATCCAGTTCTTGATGTGTTCGTATCTATAACTGCCGTACTAAAGTCGCGTGCAACAGATTCATTAATTCTACCAATGTTTTCCCAACTTCCCCATATCAAATTCGCGGAATTCACGTTGTTTATAAGCGCGTCAGAAATGTTACCAAAATCAACTTGGACTGTTGGCTTCTGTACAGTATCTTTCCAGAAATCTGTAGCAGGATCTAGAATTAATCTACCACCTTCATAACCATAGAATGCTGTTGAAAGATTACGAGTAGTAGAAGACTTGGATTGATTCGTTGCAAGATAATGACCGTAATCTAATGTCACAAGTTTACCAGCACTTGGTCGAGATACTGCAGTAACATTTTGTGATTGACCAGAAAGCGACCCAACAGCATTAGATCCTGTTGTAAATGTCCCAGTCTCTTGTTCAACATAAAGTTTGTCGTCAACCTGATAACGTAGTGTTCCTGAGTTGCCACCTTGACTAATAGTTTCTCCGGCAGTATATGTTACAGAACCGCTTGCAATCGTGAGAATAACATCAGTCATTGTACGAGTAGTGCCGCTTGAAGCTGATGCATCATAAAGTAACTCTACTGAGTCAGTCTTAAACTGTGGACGAAGTTCTTTCTTTTGACGATCAATCGCAACTTTGAAGTCTTCAGCGCGATAGTCGGATGTTGTAAAGTCTACGAAATTATCAACAACGAATCCATTCTTAAACCTATCAACGCCTGACGCGTCTGCAATAAATGTGTTTTTTGTATCAGCTTCAAGTAATGATAGCGAAGTGTAGTATTCTAGATTATCGATTCTTTCTTCTAGACCACGAATATCTTTCATTGTATAACGACGAACGCGAGTAGGTTCAGTCTTAACTGCTAGATCACTTCTACCATTCTTATGAGTAGCAGTGCTAATACTCGCTGCTGTATCCAAGTCTAATGATGGATATGGCGAAACGTTTAGAATAGCAAGACTCATCGCATCTGCTGGTGGATTTGGAGTTTTAGGATTGGTTTCTGGCGTACCTTCGACAATTCTAAATCCACCATTTTCAGTAAGCGTAAGTCTATCCTTACGAGGTAGATAATTTTCAAAATCTACAATGAAGTCTTCATCAGGAACTGAGAATCTAAGACCACCCGAAGGTTCAATAATTGCTGACGAAATATCTGGATTTATGCTGATACCAGTAAGTGTCGTTGTATCAGTTGCAGTATCAGTAATACGTGGGCGAATATCGATATGATTTCTTAGATCGTAACGAACACCTGTTGTCTTTGACTGGTAAATAGGAATCTCAGCAGTCTGAATAGCATTTGGATTTGCTGGATTTGAGTCATCAATAGGATAAGAGTCAACGGATAGGTAACCGATACCTGAAGAAGTATCATGCGTAAAGTAATCGAACTTAACAAGGTAAACATTGCCGTTTGCAACACTATGAGTTGCGCCTGGTTTGATGTTTAGTTTCGCGTGGTCGTAGTAACCATCTTTCATACCAGTATCAAGTTCGAACTGATTCGTTACATCTGTTCCATCACTTGTCGTAGAAAATGAGGTATTATCAGTGCGAACGCGAACTTCTTTTAACTTGAAACCATCTGACATACCAAGTGGCCAAGGTCCACTAAGACCTGGCGAACCTTGACTAACGTTCGCGAACGCGCGTGAGACGTTTAACTCAACGTAACGATCTTTCTTAATAACCTTAGAGATTTCTTGTTGATCGACTTTCTTAAGATTACAAATTAACTTACCAGTTACAGAACCACTAATCGTTTCTTGAATATCAAAGTCAGCAGAGTTAACAGTGTTAATTGTAATCGTTCTCGCAGCAGCATCACCACCAACACCGTTGAATGAGATTACTTGACCATTAGTCAATGATTTGTTAACATCGCCTGAACCAGTTCCTGGAACAGGATTACCAAATACATTTAGAGAAGTAGTTCCAACGCTAGAAACTACAAGAGTATTTGCGACACCATCAATTGTAATTCTATCACCGACGTTATACTTCGTATCTGCTGAACTTAATCCAGTAATTGTATTGGCACCAGCAGTTTTTGATGCGCCAGTGTCAACCGCAGAAGCACTTGTAGCAGTACCAGTAAGAACAAGATAAAAGTTTTCTCTTTCTTGTGTACTATTTAAAGCACCAACTGAGAAAGGAAACTGCTCATTAGATGGTGTTACTGTAAGAGTAAACTGTCCATTAGTATCAATGGTAACATCGAATGATCTATGGAATCTAAACTCGTTATCGATAACACCTGCGCCATCGCGAATTCTTTTAATTGCTGTTCCACCAGTATTAAAGATAGCGCGATTAAATTCTGAATCAGTTAATGAAGCATCGCCACCAGCGTCGAGTACGATGTCAGCAAATCCATCATCTGAACCATTATCATAATGAATACCACGCACATAGTTAAATGAGTTGGCAGACATTTGAATGTCATAAAGATATAGATATTGTTGACCAGATGGTGCGCCTTTTGTTCCCGAAGCATACTTGATTGATCGAACTCGTGCTTCACCAATCTTATTCCTACCTGTAATCGAAGAAGCAGAAAATGTATTATTTGAAATAGCGTTGAATTCTGAATCATATAGATCAACTACGTCGTGTCCATTTACATCCCAAGTTCCTACAACGTTGTCTACAGTAGTATAATTACTATAGTTTGCAGGAATAGAAATATCAGAAACTTCTTCTACTGACGTTCCCTTATTGTATGCAACGTAGTGTGTTTTATTTGTAGAAAGTTGACGACCTTTAACGTATGCTTTGCCTGGAGAAATACCAGCAACTAATAGATTAGTATTACCACCGTTGCCAGAAAGAACGAGACCACCATTCGTGCCATTATTTAAATGTGGACGACTAAAGATATTCATTCCTTCAACGATATAGTTTCCTGATTCGTCAAAGGTTCTTTCTGAAATATATTTGTCAATCAATGAATATGTTGATTGAGATGTAGCTCCAGTACTAATACGACCTTGATCAAAACGGAGTTTCTCAACATAGTTTGGAGAACTTGTATCTGTTAGTTCTTTGACCGTAAGCGTAGGTGTAAGTTTAAGTCTATCAGCACCAGGAGCAGCATAGTTTCTTGCGCCACGAGCTGGATCCAATAGAGTTGAGTCTGTATCTGAATCAGTAAGACTTTCAACAATGTTAAATCCGACTGATTTATTTGGAAAGATTGTATATCTACCAACAATCGTATTCGCAGTTGGAACGTATATAAAATGGTCCTTGCTGAAAAGAATACCAGCATTAAACTCTACTTTGAGAGCAGAACCTACAACGCTTGTAGATTGTACTCCTTCTGTAACGACGTTCGCTGAAACTCCAGTGCCAGTAAGTTGTTCTCCACTCACAAAAACAGTATTTGCGCCGTCTGAAGAACCATTTAGATACTTAACATAGAGTGTTTTTGTATTCGGGCTACCTGCTTCAGAACCATCAAGAACATTTACAACCGTTGCTGAAACGCCAGAAGTACCACCAGTAATCGTAACATTTACAAAGTCATCTACATCTACTTCAGTAAGACCGCTATCATTATCGCGAATCTTAACGTACTGAATTTTTTCTTGTGTGTCTTCTAAACCTAAAACAGAAGCACCTTCTTTAAACACATGCTCTGCAAATCTATCGATTTGATTTTGCAGCATTGTTTGAATTTGAGTAAGTTCACGTGCCTGAACAGCAAGACCTGGCTGAAACAGAATCCTTCTAAAATTCTTTGTCTCATCAAAATCGTCGTAATATGGATCGACGTTTAGATTTGTCTGAAGTGATACTGTATTTGCAAGCGTCATGGAAAAACCTTTAGAATCTTACGATTAGTTTGAAATCTTCTGTCTGTTGGAATTCTCTTTCAATTGGAACTAAATTCTCCAGATATAACAGTTGACCTGTGTAACTATTTATAAGTGGATTTGTCACACTTGAAACTAATCCTGTTACTGAAGAACCTGCTCCAGTCACAATGTCCGAGGTAGAAAATGTGCCATTTGAATAATTAACTTTGAGAACACCAGTAGTACTTGCTCCATTGGTATTCGAAAAAGCTACAACCTTTGCTGTTGCTCCTGATACACTACCAGTGATTACTTCATCTTGATCAAATGCACCGCTGCTTGTAACAGAAGTTAGATTTAAATTCAAAGTTAAATCATATGAACTTGCGTTGGCAACTGCTCCACCTGCAACTAACGTTGGATTCTTCAATAATCCCCACTCACGAAAATCGTTTACAATTGGGAAGTTGAGATCATTATTACTTACAATCTGAACGCTAGTCATTACATAGTCGGATTTAAACTCATTTACTGCATCAGAACCATGACCACCAAGAGGTGGAATATATGCAACTGCAGTAGCGCCACTTCCGTGAGAAGTGTTTGCTGTAACCGTCACGTCTGCGCGACTGTAATTTGCACCAACATTTACCATTGTGACTTTATTCACAGAACCATCTATAGCGTTAGTATTAGCATAAGCTGTTGCTGTTGTACTACCATCGCCAATTACAGTTACTTTTGGTCCAATTAAATAAGTTGATGACGTATTTGGTGTTACATCAAATGCACTATTGATTGTAATAGTTTTTGTTGCACCATTGTAATCTACGATGTTTTTAAGTTCACCGTTACCTGGACCACTCGTAATAAAAACGCTAGAATCATTGTAAATATTATCGATACCACTCGCGCTTGCGTTTAACGTCATTGTTGTGGTTGTTGGTACAGAGAAAAAGGTACCATTTGATTGTAAATAACTACTTCCCGATGATATAATATCAATTACTTGAATTGATCCGTTTGAAGCAGCTTGTTGTACATTCCACTGTTGAG
>Ga0222719_10003662_pt1 | contig 13615 bp, 9 predicted proteins | sample C33_34DmetaG_FD_165039 | JGI IMG/M metagenome (GOLD analysis project Ga0222719, IMG submission 165039) | Estuarine water microbial communities from San Francisco Bay, California, United States - C33_34D | ecosystem: Environmental > Aquatic > Marine > Unclassified | place: USA: California...
GGATCTCGACTGCAACCACCAACCTCAAGAGAGAATCGGCCCATCGGGATTACGACTGCTCCGATCCACGGACAAGTTCAACAATCTCTCTACGAGCTTCTCGCGCAACTAAGATCACTCCTACTTCAAACGAATTTCAATCTGCGGGGTAACCACAACAACCATCATTTATTTGTATGCAAACAGAAGGAAACGTATTCTAGCATGTCGTCTAACGAAACTATGAGAAGTATCCTGTGTGGAAAACCAGAGATAGACACAAGTGGGGACAAGTCGTCCATCGCTCCCGAGATGAGCGAAACGACAGTTTCGTCAACCCATTCTGCGGCGTCGAACGAGGACAGGCCCGAAGGATCTTCGGATCCCTTGCAGTCCTCGGAAGTCCAGACTCTCATGTTAACGCAGCTAGCGCGGCAACTTGAGTATTACTTCTCTACTCACAATTTGTCTCGCGATACATACGTGAGGACCTTGAGAGAGTTAAATGATGGATGTGTCCCGGTATCTATTTTGGTCAACTTTTCGAAGGTCAAGGTCATTGTGGCCTCTACTGACGAAGAGGTTCTAGTACACGCCATCCTCCAGGCTGCTGGTGAGTATTCGGAACTGTTGGAAGTCAATTCCATTGAAACTGCAACGGGACAGATCGCCACGGATGACACACCTAGTAGTGCCACAACGATTCTCGCCGTCGGACCTCAAGATAAGCGGCCGATTGAGTTAACCCCGGATGCGATAAAGAAATCTGTTAGTATCGAATCCTTTGGATCCATCCCAGGATCATCAGGCAAAACCTCAAACACTGTCATTTTGCGTGATGTCGTCAAAGACGTCACTGAAGATGAAGTGCGAACATTATTCGCCGTCGAAGGTTTTCCTCAGATTGCGAGTGTGCAAGCCGATGTCGCGTCTTGTTGGTAAGTGAATATTGTTGTAACGTAGCTAGAGCGTCCTGTCGTCAACTAACTCATTAACTATGGTTACATGCTTGACTCAGGTTTGTCACATTGGATACAGACTCGCGGGACGAAATGGTCAAAGTCATGATGCACATCCGTTCGCAAAGTCTAAGAGGGCACCACGTACATGCTCGCTTGAAAGCATCGGCTACAGCTCCCTTTGATGCCGCGCCACCAGCAACGATCTTCTCCGGCTATCCTGCAGCCATCGAGCAAGTAAGCCCCAGTACTCAGAAGAAAAAGAAAAAGAAACAGCAGCAGCGAAAGAAGAGTAAGAAAGGAAATAGCAGCAAGAAACAGCACCAGAAGCAATCTCAGATGGAATTCGAGACCATGTCCACACCTCCCTCTCTCGGGGAAGAAGATTTCCCTACTTTGCAAGATAAGAAGGTTGAGTGGGACACCATGCCCGTTGGCCACACCATGCACAAAAACAAAAGCGAAAGTTTCGATGAAGACGCGGAGGATGACGGAGAAAACCGACCATCATCGACTAAAAGCCTATCTGACGCTGCTTCCACCGCGACCACGACATCGTCAAGCCTGGACTCGGTTCGCAAAATTACTCTTGGTGGGTATGCAGCGGCCTTACGAAAGGCCCCCAGCCCAACCACTATCACGGAGACGCCCAAACCGGTTGAGTCGCCCCAGGAGGCCCCCCAAAAAACTGCCCAGAAGAAGAGGCGTGCAGGAGAGTCGAAAAAGGTGAGCTCCGGAAAACTGACCAACCCTCATCGGGACGAATCACTTACGGCAACCGTCGTTGTCACTCCTCCCACATGGGGTCGGGGGCGTTCGTTTGCAGACATCGTCCGGGATTAGATGAGCACAAGTATCATTTCCCTCTTCAAAGTCCTGATCCAAGAACAAACTTTCACCCGCTACGAAGACCATAAACACCGCCATCGCGACACCATGCAGAAGAATAACACAATGATGTGCAACGCAATATACTCAAGATTTAAGATAAAATATCCTCTAGAGAAAGGCTATAACTGACATGAACAGTATCTACTCTTTTGGTGGCCAAGGAGATAATCGTAGTATACTCTAGTTCTTCGTCGAATGCTCCCGTTTGCCAATAACTACCCACCTTATTCCGCATTTAGAGTTCCTTATCGTCCTTCTCAACCTCCTTGTTTCCAAGGAAGGACAAGAAGATATTGTATCCAATCTGGATGGTGTTGATGTACAGAAGACGCTGCGAAGGAGGGATGAAGGCAAAGTTGATGGTGTGCGCCGCTGTCGTGAGGAAACATACGGCCAGGTATGAGTGAGTATCATAAATTTAGTGAAACAATCTCGATGACAACGTTAAGCAAATGATCATGCAGAATACTTACGGACCCAGACAGCCCAACTTCCCATGACTGCGGTCTTCAAGTCAGAGCTAAGCTTGTTCTTGTAGTCCTCAAAGGACTTTCCTTCGCAAAGGTTGAGATAACCAAAGAACATGCATCCAAAGATGGGGTTCCAAATAGTTTGATCAATGGCGACCTTACTCGCGACCGTGATAGGAGCGGTTCCGGGCAACCTAGAGAATAGAAGAGGCGAATCGTAAGACCATGCCGTATCCTCAATTTTCCAAGACAACGCAACGAGCCCATCGACTTACTTGGAGTCCAAGAATCCGTAAAAGTAGTGGCCAGTGGTTCCATGGAGCAAGAATCCAAAGCTTCCCATACGAACCGTTCGCATAATATCGTAGGGCTTTCCATCTTTTTCAATGAAGGTCTGCGCCAACACGTCACCAACCGTAAAACCAGTCAATGAAGTCAAAGCCTTGGTCAAAAGAGGTTGCGCCTCAAGCAATTTGTTGTATCGAGCCCAAAGTCCACTCATGATGACCACGAAATCAACTAAGAAGAGGGAAAGAAACTGTCCAGGTGCACAATAAGATCCCAATCAAAAATAGAGAGAAACGGGGAAAAGGATGGTTGTATGAGAGAAAGATGAATCGATAGTGACAAAGGGAAGGGGCCATTGATTAGAATGTCAGATTCCGTAATTATGCACAGGGACAATGGACCGACGTCCTGACATACTCAAAAAGGAATCATTGTTGTATTGCGTTCGAGAGTAAGGGTGGTTCCATCGACGGTGGCTTGGACCGTGGCTTCCTGCCAACGACGTTGTGGTCGAAAAACCACCACAAAACACCAACCATCGCCTATGCGTGATCCTTAAAAATAGGTCCAACAAGCACAGTCGACAGTGATTATCGTCGAAAGAAATCTACAGCCAAGGTAACGACAGTCCCCTGTCGCAAGTACGAACGCTGTTCCTTTCGACGGCCAGTCGCCGGAACAGTCAAGTGCTGCGATACAACCTCTTGACAAAACGTGAACCAAAGAACCTCAGCTCCGGGTATCGGGGCATGACAGAGGCGATGGATCCAATTCAGTGGCAATTTGATGGGGTCTTACCTTGCACGACGAGTATGAGAACTGCGAACGAACAGAGTCGGTTTCTCCGTCAAAAATCTTGTGCGAGGGCCAAGATACCGGCTCGAGGGACACGGCCAAGGCCGGAAGCAAAGGATGATGCCGGCAGCCGGTAGCCGATGACGCTGCTACTGGCCTCATTTTTTTTCATCTCGCTTCCATGAGCCATGAGCCATGAGGCAAGTTCAAGCTACGCGATTTTTATTTTGGCGCCAAAATAAAAATCTTTAACCTTAAATGGATTGGCTTATGTTGCCGTCCACAAAACACAAAACTCAGACTCGTTAACGACGACTCAACACAACCGAGGAGAAGGATGGGATGCTGTTCTTTCTGTCTTCTCGCAAGCCGTTGTTCTCGCAGAACTTTTTTCCGATTGTCTCGTCCGTGTCACCCATACAGACTGTAGATTTTTGAGAGCTTCCGTTACCGGTTAGGCTGTCTATGAAGAGTAGCGCAGCAAGAAATCTAATCGCATCCTGGTGACAGCGCTTCCAATATGTCATCGTCGTCTCAAGGAGACGGTGTTGCTGAAGGACGGACAAAAGTAGAAGATATTTCGATAGACTCACAACCTCTCGCAACAGAATCAAATGAATCCGTCGTTCCAACACCGACGCCGAGCGCGGCGCTGTCCAGCTCTGCAGCCAACCGAAGCGCAACGAAACGAACCGCCTCCACGCACCCCCCTCCAAGCATGGCAGTCACAATTGCAACCACCATAGAAGACATCACACACCCTCAACTATTTCCAGATTTGCTATTTCATACAAGTGGATGTACATTTGTCGATGAGCCGCAGCACGATCGTACAGACTCTGGAACAGCACCGACGTCGGCGCAACCTGAATTGGTCGTTACCAAGCGACCGGCCTCGTCTGTTTACATTATGAATAAACAACGAGAAATCACCGATACTTTTCATCGGTCACCTTACTATGTATTGCACCAACCGCCCGAAGATGTTGTGAGATACTACGATCGGGTATCTTCCGCAACCAGTCCCTCCGTCGTCACTGTTGTAACCGAACCCCGTACCGGCAATGCCACCCTTTCTCATGGCAGCCGGCGCCAGCGACACATCACACCACCGGACGTTGCGGTACTCGAATTCATGGGAGGATACGGAGCGATGCTGGATTCCCAGTATTTTCCATCGGAACTCGTTGCTCGTCCAGTACACCACCGAGGAGCGACGAAGACGCCGACTGACGGACGAAGACGCAAGCGACCTTCACGAAATACATCGCCTGCCACTCTGTCTAATACAAATGAAGGTAATTTACAAAGGGAACAGATTGGTGGAGAAATGGACAGTGTCAGACGCAAAAAACCCAGAGAGAGACGTGGTGGCGTTGCCGATCCATCCAACAGCAATCTACCACTTGCGGCAGCGCTGGTTCCTACAGCAGTGGGCTCGGCTCACCATAAGGTAATAGCATCAAGTAGCGCAGCGCACACAGCAGTCGGTAGTCACGAGGACCAGGATCCGAACTTGCACCCGGGCGACGACCCGGAGGAAGAAGAAGTCGAAGATTACACAATGAACTACTACGAAAGTGAAGATGAAAGCGACGCGGGAAATGGAGAAGCAACATTTTAGTTCCTTCGCTGAACAAGACTATTCTGGTAAAGATAATGATCGGAAAAGTAGTACAGACAAAGGTGGGAGTAGATCTTGGCTAGAGAAAACATAATGTTAAATAACGGGACACCAGGAACCTGTTATAGTACCTTTGTCTTAAACCGTTCTGCGGCTTTGTTGTACGCGTGAGGATGTGTAGATAGTGCGCGCCTCTGTTGCCGGTATCAGCAGGCAGAAGCTGACCCAATTAGCAAACAACAATTGCATTTTCTTCGCAAGTAAAGCGTATTAGAAAAACTTGCCGCCTTCAGACATAGAGCGAGACTCATTCGGAGATGAGAATGCTCGTCGATGCGGTGGTGGCTCGACGGTTGCTGGTGTGGCGGTCTCAGGACGAGGGGGCAGCAAGTCATTTCTCGATCTAGGTGCGCTCGACGGATACTGCTTCGAGGCTCCTCGCAATGAGTCGTCTCGTGCCAGTAACTCAGGATTCGAGGTGTTTGGAAAGAAGTGCTGACGGGGTCTGCCCGCCGAGTGGTGAGCACCACTGTGGTGACGATAGCGATCATATGACTTGAGGTTGCCAGACGAGGAGATGCGACGGAACGGGATCTTGCCAGTATCGGTCGACTCGACCGTAGACTCTCCAAGAGTACTAAGATCGTCGTGCGCGTCGTGATGCGAATCCACAGAGCTTCTTGAAGCTCCGTCGCGAACCCGCGTCCGCCGTCTACTTGACAGACTGCGAGTGTTAGCAGAGTTTCCTTTGCTAGCAGATGAATCGGTCTTACCAGGCCTCGGGTAGTTCGAGTCCCAGCATATATCACGGAGGAACGAATCGTCCATACCGCAAAGAGAGGTCGAGAACAAATATTCTCGCCACCCGTTCAAGAATGGCATCCAGTCATTCGAGTCGTTTGCAGGAGATCTAGAGCTACTTCTCTTGCCGCCAGAAGGGGAAGAGTATCCGTTCTTTGATCGCATCTCCTCAACTTCGTACAAGAGAATGTAGGCCTGCTGATCCAGTACAGTTTCTACACTGACAGGCTCGACCAAGCTGTCATTGCACTTATACCACGTGCCACTATTCTTCACGTACGCTAGGTAATGACCCGAGTCACACGAATGTCCTTGATGCACCAGCACGGCGACGAGTTCGTACGGTGGGGGTCGGGCTTTGTTGACCCGACTCATGTAGTCTCCGATTTCTAGCCTAAGTGGGATGTCCACTCGTTTGTTCAGCCTCACTAAGCGACCGTACGGGTCAAAGGCGAAACGTTTCAGGTGACAGACAAGTATTGACGGAGCTGTTGCGAGTCGTAGGCCTTTTGTTGCTGGACGTTTCACTGAGCACTTCTGACAAAATACCTTGTTATCGCCCGAAAGAGTCTCTGTTTTCGTGAATTCGTCAAGCGCATCATGGAGCGACTGCACATGATCGGCGCAAATATCAAGTGATAGGTCCATATACCTATCTCGCGTTAGACTTGGTCGGTGACAGTGCAAACATGTGACAGCAGACTCGAGTAGACCATCGAACAGACTACTCAGTTGCTTGTTTTGCCCGTTCATGACCAGCGTACTTAGCATAGCCCGAAGAAATTCGTGCGCGTCTTCTTGTTGGTAGGGCCGTAGACATTTTGACAAGCGATCTGGATGTCGGGTAATAGAACCAGGATCCACTACAGGAGTCGGTGACGGAGACAACCACCCGGCAAAGGGAGATTGTTGCTGCACAGAGGACCGCGACTCGTTCTCATGTAGGTACTCCAGCGTGATGGATTTTAGTTCCCGAGTTAGCCAGCGACAGTTTTCTTGCATCCTTCGGTCATGTTGACACTGCTCTTTCCGTTGTTTCTCCTTGTTGGATATCCGCTGTTTTTCAAGAGCTGTAAGTTCCCCGAAAGCAACACCTTCGTTGCTGTCGACACTACCACTTCCTTGCTCCAGCAAATTGGGATTCGAGGAGTAACGTCGAAAAATAGCGCTTGCCTTTGGACATATCAGTGCGTGCGTCAGCGCAGTTGACAAGAGACACTGCAAAGCAGCGTTCGCGTAGCATGTATTGCCAACATTTAACAGTCCTTTCGGGAGATGGTTTTGTATTTCTTCCTTCAGCTTCTTGCTACCTGTGCGATTGCCGTAACGTCCATGCAGATGTTTTCGGCTGTGATACTGTGAAACCTCGGTTCCGGTCAAGCCTCTTGGTGGAGGAGCGTGCCCCCCACGGAGGTAATACCGTTGAGGTTGTTTGTTGTGATGATGACCGCTGCTCGATCCTTTTCCCATCGTTCCCAAGTGCCTCTACTGGACTAGAAAAACGGGTAAGATAGTACTACAAATGGATTAGCGCCGTGCCAGAAACGAACAAGTTCGCTTTCGGTACCCGACAACAGTTCCACGAAGGACCCCGTCCTATGACCGTGCAGACTCGACAACACAGAGGGTTTCGAGGTAGCTTCGATATCTCTCCCCTCCGACTAACGCAATGGGAGTTTCTATCGTCGTTCGCCGTTGTAGGGCTCTCTCCAAAGCTCGACTAGCATGTATGTGTGTGTGTCTCGTCGAATATTCCTTGCCTCTACAAAACAAGAAGTGGGATAGGCGGTACGTTACTGAGACTGTCCGAGAACAAAAACAGGAACAACGCTGTGTCTCTCGATTTGTCGTTCGTTGCTCCCACGGTGGACGGCTGGCCGTTCGCATCAATTCTATCGACACCTACGTAGGTGACTAATAGGCTGGCTTACCCATACAACGTGCTCCACCACCGAGTCGCTATGTATTTTCGTCGCCGACACTACCAGAAAACGCCCGACTACATTGGAGCGATGGATGGCGACATTATTTCGGTCTTTCGATGATTCTACTTAGGGTGTCAACGGACGTAGAAACGCACGCCACTTGAATAATTAGACTCAAAAGCCAATATAACGCACGACAAATTTTTATGATATCTTCACGTATGGTTAATTTGACGCCATTCTAAGTTTAGCTCGCCGATTTTAGCCCTTGAGCTTTAACCTTAATATTCGAAAGAATTCGTCTGCCGGGCTTCCGAGAACATCGCCAACTCACGATCGCCGCCGACCGGCATTTCCATCTTCACTCCTTCGACCTCTCTACTCTCTCTTCTTAGGGTAGGGAGAGATAGTAGAGTAGAACCATTGTCGTTTTCATGGAGAGGTCAACGACTGGAAACAGATTGCAATACCATAATGACCCTTCGTTTTGACCATACAATCATCAGTTGAGATCTGTGAAAACACTCCTTTTTCCATCGTCCATTGTAGAGACAATATTAGGGTACACGTGTATGAGTAATCATTTCTCAATACAACCGTGCATAATGAGATCCCAGTCGTCGTCTATCGTTCAGTTCTGGACACGAAGGCTTCTCCTGAATTTGTCTCCGTCACGGATGACTCCGAAAACTGCCATCATAATCGCACTTTCTCTCGGTTTACTTTTGTCGACACTGTTCCTCTCGGAGAACACACATACACAAACACGAATCCGAAGAACCTCGACCTGGAAAAGGGCCGCTTACACCAACATTCCAGCAATGACGCGATTTGAGCAGAGCATGAGAAAATCTGACGTGAAACGACATAGGTTCATTGACCTCTGTGAGAGCGATATCAAAGCACGCAACAAACAAACTCGTATAGATGGTATGGCCGAAAGATGGTTCAATCCTCCGAATATACTAGGCGAAGATGAAGATGACAACGATCATGTGAATGTTAATGACGATGATGACGGTTTTTTGCTTGTAAATAATGTGATGGAGGACAACCATTTCGTTTTGCCAAAAATACCAAGTTTGGCGCATTCTCTTGCCGAGAGGGGAGATCTCGAAGACGACGACCTTGTTGAAGAATACATTGATAGAACCACACAGCGCCGGCAGCTGGAAGCCTGCCAATTCGTTCTTATTGACATTGGGGCCCATAAGGGAGAGGGCTTGAATGAGCTGATTGATGCTGGCATTCCCATGTGTCTCAACCGTTCCTACTCCTTTTCAATGGATGTACTCAAAGTGGAAGCTGCCGAGGAAAAGGCAGAAGAGGGAAAAATATCACTGTCAAGCACTAAATTTCTCAGAGATCGGATGGCCAACATATCCTCAATACTCACTGAAGATCTTTATCCAGAGCACTACTGCTATGTCGGAGTCGAAGCTGACCCTCGCTTAAAATTTCACTTGAGTGCCATTAGAGACATCGCATACACGATCCATCCCCGCCCTTTGTACAAAGTCAGATTTTATACAAATACAGCGGTCACTGATGTTTTTGGCAAGGCTAAATTCTACGTAGACGAGCAGGACCCTGGTAGATCGTCAATCTTGATGGATAATTCGGGCCACAGGACGCATGATATTCAAGTCTATTCGACAGGTTTGACTGGTCTTCTGCACCGACATGTGGCGATTGGGCCTGGTTCTCACGTTGTGGTTAAGGCAGTTAATCTTCGGGGAGGAGAATATCGTATTTTGAATGCTGCGTATGATACTGGAGCTCTCTGTGCGCTGGCGGGCCAGATCTACTACTTTGACATTATTATCTCCAAGTTTCACAGTTTGGAGGGCAAGACAGACCACAATGATCAAATTCGTTTTGCCAAGGAAGTTTTCCCGGCATTGAAAGCGTGTGGTGTAAATTTCTTCCATACGGACCTGTCGAAATAGATAGACAGGAGATATTTTCTTGCTGCGTCAACTTTGAATTACGCACAATACTAATTTGCTACGAGAAGTGACAAACACATTATCGATGCCGATACGAGATACTTGTACTGATCAAATTATGCTAGATCGAAACTTGAGAGGATGATCTCTAACTAGGACTTGATTGGAAGGGGCTTGTTTGGACTTCGCCCAGTTCGACGTCCTGAAATATCCGGCCATGCCCTTTAGGTTTGAAGCTCGATCTATCGCCGTAGTACTAAACAATTCGAACAACCATCTTGCATTTTTGGTCTTCCATCGGGGCACGAGGTGGGCGCACCGAGAGAGTTTGTAGTTTCGGCGAATTTGGATACCATGTCATTAATTACCTTGTCCTGGTGGTTGGCTCTGAGCCAATCATTTCTTTAATATCGTTCAAAAAGTACAGCGCGATCTTTTTTGGTTGACGGGATGCGGACGCATGATTGGGCGCGGAGTCTCGTAACGACTCGTCACGTGTAGAGTATGTAAGTTAAAGTCTCTCGTGCGTGTCTCCTTCTCCCACCGACTTGCGCATGAGTTATCAAACAACTTCCTCGTCCATGCTGAACAAGTGACCGTTCTACTTCTCGCCAGAAGACAAAAGTACCCTTCACAAGTTAGACAAGGAAAGCCAGAGAGTAGTAGGGAGACAGGTTGGAGCCATGACAGACTCCAACGCTGGCTCTGCGCCATTCTTCTCGCAAGGTCATGATCCCTTTCGCAATCCTTTGGGACCAAGTGGAGGAGGGACCACGCAACACGCATCCACGATGGGTGCTCCTGTTGGTGGCAACACAGGGCAGCAAGGGTATGTTTTTCCTCCACAACAGCAACAAGCACAGCAACCGGCTGGAACTATGGGGACTGCCCAAGGGGCAACAGCCGGAGCTATGAACAATGCTTCCACTGTATCCTGGATGAATCACCCGTCTGCCGCAGCGCAAATGTACGCTGCCGCCTTTGCTGCAGCTCAAGTGAATACACCCACGCCCGTGAACGGAAATACGGCAATTCTGGGTGGGGACGTAGCAGGGACTACTGCCGCACAGCCTTCAGCTGGTGCCTCGGGGACTCATACACCTCCAGTGGGAGTACAGCATCACCATCACGCCATGATGAACAATGCTGCGGCCGCAGCAGCCGCTGCCGCAGCAGGAGCAGCCAGTAGTCGACCTACCTTCGTCAATGCCAAACAGTATCGGAGAATTCTAAAACGGCGAGACGCCCGGGCAAAGCTGGAGGAGTTTTACAAACAGCGGAGAAAGAAGCTCAGCCAAGCAGCGGGGACAGGCGGTGGCAGTGCGGACAACAAACCGTATATGCACGAGTCCCGACACAAGCATGCCATGAAACGACCCAGGGGACCAGGTGGTCGTTTCTTAAAGAAGCACGAGCTCGAGGAATATTATCGGCAGCACCCGGAGCAAGATCCAAAGAACTATGAGGAGAGTAACAAAAAGCCCAAGACAGAAGAAGCCGCCGTGGGGCAAGAGCTATGATCTGTACTGCCTGATCTCTGTCACATTCCCTTGAATAGAGCCCGCTATATGCCATCCACGTCACCCTTTTTCTCCTCTCGGATATATGGATGTTCTACCGGTTTTTGGGCGAATCCGATCTAGCTGTCTAATCCAGACCAATCCATAGCCGAGATTCCCCGCGGCACTGCTGAAGACTCAGAACGAGCAGTTTAAAGTCTCATCGAATCATGCCACAATCGCGCTCGCCAGTATAGAAGAATGAAAGGTTCCAACGCTACACCATACTAAACAAAATCTAACTCTTAAGGCCTTTCTTTATAAACAGTTTCTGGTACACGGCGTAGACATCTATATTGGATACGTTGCCCTGTACCATATTCAATAGTTCGTAAAGTCTCCTCGCAAGCCGCCAACGTTATCTTCAAACCGAGTTCCAACGAGATTGACTTACATGGTGCCAGCTACGTTCAACAGAAGAAAATACACTTCTTATTATGCAGAAAATCTATCGATGTATAGCAGACTGAAGTAAGAAGTGGGAGTTGTCTTTATTTGGACTTGGGTCCTCCAGCCATGAGGTACGACGCGTTCGAGTAACATGTCTTCATGAGGCTATCAGAACAAGACGTTAGCAGTGATCCCCAGTACTTTTCAGAAAACATTTCCCCAAACAGGTTGACGGAATTGTTGACAGACGAATCAACCTGCTTTTGTGCCGATGATAAGGCCATGGCCCCCGTTGTCACTAGTACAGCTGAGGAAGCTTCTATCCCAGCGTTAGCCTTGGCAAGTACCTGTTCTGCCATCGAGCGACCCTGACAGATCATGCGCCTTCCAAACGTATCCGAGGTGACTAACATTTGATTGAAGATACTCTCAAACGACGAAAAGATCGACCACGGAGAGAAGACGGCTGCCCTGGAACGGACAGACACGATGTTGCCACTGATCACGTCGCCAAATGTACCCACAGTCGACGCTGCAGTCGTGCAGTGCTTGGAAAGCGAGTTGGCACCATCCGTCACAACCTTTCTTAGACTACCAAGCGTGCTCTGGAGTCGTCTTTTGGCAGATTTGACTGTGCTACTTTGATATAGAACCTTGACCTGCAATTTTGGAGTGTTGGAGCTACTCATGCTAGCCCCCGATGAGGGAGATAATCCGTTTGGAAACATGGTATCTTCGATGACGTGAACAACATCTTCGTCCGTAGATACAACCATTAGGTCACCGTCCGAGTCTGTGTACGTTATTTCGAGCACCGTGGTCGCCTCCTTATCCGACACAGATCCAACTTGCCCCGGATCAAGGTTAAGAGCCATCGCCACAGCCCTGATCAATTCTTCGACGCCGGGAACGCATCGGACCCGGTGCAAAGTTCCAGACGCCGTGTCCACGACTTTGAACAAGTACAATCTCCCTTCCACCACTGAAACAGAGCTACTCATGGCAGTACCAACTGTTGAGACATAGCAACTCGGCGAGGGCGACGCAGTTGATGACTGTGAGGACATGACAACTGACACATTTCGCACGTCACCTGAAGTTGCCTTTTTCTTGGCCGACTGTCGCTTGCTACGGTACTGACGGGGAACATGAGCCGTGGCTGGTGCACTTCGTAGACGAGCCGATACCTGCGATACCGAGCGACCCGAAACAACACTGGAACCATCCGAATACCCAGATGTCTTATCATTTGGATCATAAACTTCTTCATCTTCGTCAGAGGGAATCGTGGAACAGTCCTCGACGGCCGAACCGTAATAGGCCGTCATTGGGGCAGTGGCACTTCTCGTGGGATGACGGACAGCTGAGGGGACAACGGCCACCAGCGGCTTGTTCTCTTCCAACGATGCAGTACTGACAGAGGCCGACATGGAATTGAATTTGTGTCGTTGAAAAATCTGTTGATAACCAAATTTGCCGAGTTCTCGTTCCGTGCAATCCAATGTGGATTCAGCTATTGTCAATCTGGATCAAACGTTTGTTCCAACCTTTGCTTGTCCAGCACAGTCCGAGGTGAACTCCAAAGACACGATATCGGTTGACGGCTTGGTTACTGTAATATTGACAGAGCGTAAGCTCTATTGTGGTCAACCTCATCGATCCTCGTCAAGGTGGAAAAACGACCACGATGTTGTTGCCATGCTGACGGGTGCGCCAAGACCAACGTCAGCAGCGACTCGTTTCTGGAAATCCAGAACTAAACCTTAGCTCTAAGATATAAGCTAGTGGGTTACTACAATCAGAAATAACGAAACAACGAATTCGATTGCACCGCTGCTACCGCTCAAGTCGAAGATATCGCCTCCACCCTCGATTCATCAATTGGTATCGACATGGTGGTAGGCGATCTCCCTACTTCGACTGACATTACATACTTTCTCCTTCGGTTTGAAAGTTCGGTACTGCCGTGGACTGGGCTTGAGGGA
>Ga0222719_10003663_pt1 | contig 13614 bp, 20 predicted proteins | sample C33_34DmetaG_FD_165039 | JGI IMG/M metagenome (GOLD analysis project Ga0222719, IMG submission 165039) | Estuarine water microbial communities from San Francisco Bay, California, United States - C33_34D | ecosystem: Environmental > Aquatic > Marine > Unclassified | place: USA: California...
CTGATAAAGACGAAATACTCAAAGAGTATGAACACAGCTATTGGTGGATTGAAGACAAACCAGACAACTGCGAAGCAGGATTACGTGCAGGACACAAACCTATTTTAATGGATCATCCATACAATAAAGATTATCAAAATCCTGCTGTAAAACGTGTCCAAAATTGGCAAGATATCTATACTCTAATTACAGAATCTGCTTGACAACACTCCTAAATTAATATACAATAATACTTAATTGAAAGGAGTTCTCGTGGCAAGAAGAAATAAACTTGAAAGAAAATTAGACGAATACAATCATACTATGGAACTTATTAGAACTATAGTACCGATTGCTGTTTTGGTTTTACAAGTCATAATTTTGATGAAGATTGTATAATGGCAACACATGGTATGATCGATTTAGAAACACTTGGAGTCGAACCAGACAGTGTGGTTATGACTCTTGGTGCTATTAAGTTTGATCCGTTTTCAGACGCAGAACCGCATACACCTTTGTACCTACGTGGCGATGTAGAAGAACAGTCAGAACAGTATAGTCGAAGCATTGACGACAATACACTGGCTTGGTGGAGCAGACAAGATCAAGCAATTCAAGATGAAGCATTTGGTGAACATGCAGATCGTGTAACTGTACAAGAAATGCTACGTCAATTAAACAAATGGTGTGTAGGCTTAGACTACATTTGGTGCCAAGGCCCTACTTTTGATTTTGTTATATTGCAAGACCTATATAAGAACGCACAAAAACCAACACCGTGGAACTATTGGCAGATCAGAGACAGTAGAACACTGTTTGCAATGATGCCAAGTGATCCACGCAAAGCAATACAAGAAGAACTGCATAATGCATTAGCTGACTGTTACTATCAAGCAAAATGTGTACAGCAGTCATATAAACACTTTGGAGTGACTAATGGCAGATAAACAATACTATATGAGTCCAGATGGGACTGTTGTTGACGAAAAGGATTACAAATATTTAAAAAGTAAAAAGTCAACAAAAGGATACGAAAAAGCATTTAAGGTAAAGGCAAAAAATGAAAGAACTATGGGTAGAAAAATATCGTCCTAAGACGGTAGATGGATATGTGTTTCGAGATGAAGCACAACGAACACAAGTAAACACTTGGATCAAAGATAAGACTATCCCGCACTTGCTGTTTTCAGGCAATGCAGGTATAGGTAAAACAACACTTGCAAAACTGTTGTTTAACGAACTTGAAATCAACGATTTAGATGTGTTAGAAATAAACGCAAGTAGAACAAACTCAGTAGATGATGTTCGTGATAAAATTGTAAACTTTGTACAAATGATTCCATTTGGTGACTTTAAGGTTGTACTACTTGACGAGGCTGATTATCTATCTCCAAACGCACAAGCTGCACTACGTGGTGTTATGGAAGAATATCATACTACAGCAAGATTTATTCTTACTTGTAACTATCCAAACAAAATTATTCCTGCACTACATTCAAGATGTCAAGGATTCCATATTGCAAAAATAGACCAAACAGAATTTACAGCAAGAGTTGCAGAAATTTTAATCACAGAAGGTGTGCAACCTGACCTTGACACACTAGACACTTATGTAAAGGCAACCTATCCAGACTTGCGTAAGTGTATTAACATGGTACAGATGAACGTACAAGACAATAGTTTGCTCAAACCCAACGAAGGGGACACAGGTGAAAGTGATTGGAAACTTGATATGGTTGAGTTATTCAAAGCAGGTGAAATCACAAAAGCAAGAAAATTATTGTGCGGTAGTGTACGTCCAGAAGAGATGGAAGAAATCTATCGTTGGCTATATGATAATATTGAACTGTTTGGTGATGAAGAAAAACAAGATCAAGCAGTGTTAATTATCAAGCAAGGATTGGTAGATCATACACTTGTTGTTGATCCTGAAATTAACTTAGCGGCAACGCTGATAAGATTAGCGAGGTTATAATGACATATCTTGTAAATGATAATTGTATAAAATGTAAGCACATGGACTGTGTAGATGTTTGTCCTGTGGATTGTTTTTATGAAGGTGAAAATATGCTCGTTATTAATCCTTTAGAATGTATTGACTGCGGTGTATGTGAACCTGAATGCCCTGTAGATGCTATTGTTCCAGATCACGCACTTGATAACGAAAAACAAGCCTACTGGGAAATATTTAATCAAAGATACGCAGACCAATGGCCTAATATAACCAAAAAGAGGCCAGAAGATGTACCTTCTGATGCTGACCAATGGAATGGTGTATCAAACAAAGTAGAGGAGCATTTCAGTGAAAAACCAGGTAAAGGTGACTAAAAATAAAAAACTACTAAATGATATTGTACGCATTAGTGTTCTTGAAGAAGAAGTTGAATATTATAAAACTCTGCTTCAACCGCACGATACAGGACACATACATACAGCAATTAGTTTTATCAAAGACAGAATTAGAATTTTAAAAGGAGGAGAGAAAGAATGGCCGTTCGAATAATTAGTTATTCTCAACCAGTAGAAGGAGTAACTGCTGAACACTTAAGAGATATTCAAGACTTAGTCGCATATTGTGCAAGAGTAAGCAACCCAAGCAATCAAATGAATAAAGAAACTAGTGAAAAATTAATTAAGTATTTGATTAAACATGCTCACTGGTCGCCGTTAGAGATGGTAAGTGCTTGTTTAGAAATTGATACTACTCGTGACATTGCACACCAAATAGTTAGACATCGGAGTTTCAGTTTTCAAGAGTTTAGTCAGCGATACGCTGATCCTAAAGAATTTGGAGATCAATTTGTATTACGTGAAGCAAGACTGCAAGATGAAAAGAATAGGCAGAATTCAATTGCATTAGGAAATACACAGCAAGATATGAACTTAATCAATAATTGGGAAACACAACAGCAAAAAGTAATTGATGCTGCTAAAGAGGCATATCAGTGGGCTATAGATAACGGCATTGCTAAAGAACAGGCTCGTGCTGTATTGCCAGAAGGTTGTACAAAAACTAGATTATATATGAACGGTACACTACGAAGTTGGATACACTACATTGAATTACGTGGTGCTAATGGTACCCAAAAAGAACATATGGATATTGCACACGCCTGTGCAAAAGTAATTGCAACAATCTTTCCCTTGGCGAATGAACTACATTGATGAATATCTAAAAGAATATGAATACAAAATTCCTTTGCATAAAGAAGGAGTTTTAATGACTCATATTGATTGGGCTAGACAATACTGTAAAGGAAAATTTGGTTGGCATTTTGATAAGAACAATAATGCTGTAGTAAGTTTTGAACGAGAAAGTGATGCAAGTTTTTGGTGCTTAAGGTGGATAGATGAGTACAATAAAAGAAATTCATAATTTTTGGGGAATTGGCTCTAAAAACATCTACGGAGAAGAGTTTACTGGGTATGAGTCTGTTTACCACCAATTAGACAAATTTGACAAACCTGCCTTCAATCGAGACCCCGAACATACTGTATCTAGTGTTTTTGACATCTATCGTAGTATAAATCTAGTACCAATTATCTATTACACAGAAAAAGGCATTTTAAGAGCCATTCGTGACTTTAAAGACAGTAGTTACAATGGAGTAAAAAACGGTAGAATAAATTTAGGAAACAACAAAGGACAACCTCTAAGCCGTTTCTTATTTCCAAATATGATGACTGCTGAACCCAAAGGCCGAGGTTCAAACAGTTTGCGTGATAGATTCTATGACGATAAAAAACTCAAACGAGCAATACGTATTTGTTATGAGATGCGTGAAGGCAATAATTTAGTTTATCCTACAGCAGTTCGTAGAGCATTAGAACTTGTTACTGGAGAAAACGTACAAAACTTCAAGCCACAAAATGCCCGTGCTATAGCAGAAGAACTATGCCCTGTGATGTGGGGCAATGTGTATGACTATAGTTGTGGTTATGGAGGAAGATTGCTTGGCATAGGTTCAAGTAATATGAAATACAATTATATAGGAGTTGAGCCTAATACTGAGACTGTAAAATATTTAAACTATTTTAATGAATGTATAGAAGAAGCAGTAGGAGTAAAAGGCACAATAGTACAAAGTGTAAGTGAAGAATATCAACCCACAGATATAGACCTTGCATTTAGTTCACCGCCCTACTTTAACTTGGAGAAATATTCAGATGAAGATACACAATGCATGGTGCGCTATAAAACGCTGGACGATTGGTTTAATGGCTATGTTGCTCCGACCATTGGACGAATATATACTGGACTCAATCGAGAAGGAATTTTCGCCACTAATATCGCGGACTACAAAACCTACGGAAATAAAGAATTCAAAGTCGTCGAAGATTGGATCAAAACAGCTGAAAGAATAGGATTTAAACACGTAGGCACAATTAAAATGATGCTAAACACCCGGCCAGGAGTTGGTAATCAAAAACTAGCCGGGCGCGAAAAGTTTGAAGGCGTTTACGTTTTTAGAAAATAGTTATTCATCTCCATAAATTTGTAAAACTTCCTTAACTGCTTCGTGTCTTTCAATATCTCCTTGTGAAAACTGGACTATGTCCAAACGGGTGGAATTCTTTGCCTGTAACCTTTGAACAAAGCGAATTAAACCATTGTCATTGATCCTGTCTGCTTGTGCAAGATCACCAGTTACAGCCATTCTAGATCCTTCACCTAATCTAGTCAGCAACATCTTCATTTGGTTTTCTGTTGCGTTTTGCATTTCGTCTGCAAGTATAAATGAATTTTTAAATGTTCTTCCTCGCATAAACGCAAGAGGAGCAATTTCTATAATGCCTTCATTTATCATTCCTTCTATTTCTCTAGCATTAAAATAGTCCCTTAAAACATCAAATATAGGTCTTGTCCAAGGCGCCATTTTTTGCTCTAGCGTTCCTGGCAAAAAGCCTAAATCTTCATCTACACTGACTGCTGGTCTAGTGACAATAATTTTATCAATTTTGCCTTCCTTGAACATCTTTACAGCCACCTGCACTGCAAGCAGTGTCTTACCAGTTCCCGCTGGACCAACTCCGAAGACTATGTCTTTTTTCGGATCCAACAGTTTTAGCATGTATGATTCTTGATGTATATTTCTAGGAAGTATTGTTACTTGGTTTTGTTTTTTAAAGTTTGAAAAGTCAACTACATTTGCGTAGTTAGTTAGTTGTCTCTGTTTACGAGACGCTCTTTTTGCACCCATTAAGTCCTCCTTATGGATTGATATAGTAGGACAAGTGCCAATGTAGGCTTTCATCCTACATTGTATTTAGCAGACAGTATCTCATCAAAAGCACATAGATATATGTTTTTTACGATAAATAACTATAACAAAACTGGAATAAAAAATGCAAGATATTTACGACATCATTAAAAACGTAGAAGGCATCTATGAAAGCACAACATCTTTTCAAGTTCTAAAAGATTTTGAGCGTGTTTTAGATGAATTAGATTTGTATGTATATGCAAACTGGCAAGACGGTGAGCTTGCTGACGGTCCTAAAATTGACAGACATTGGATTACTTGTAAATTCTTTTGGCCAAGAGCTAAAATGCCAGATCCAATGGGAGGCAAACGTTTACTAGATTATGACTGTAAAGTATCGTACGAAAAAACCTATATAATCAAACCTCGTAAAATTCGCAAACCAAGTGATATACGTCCTGGTACTAAAAAAGGAAAACTGGACAAAATGCCCATTTGGATTGTAGAAATTATGATGCCTAAAAAGTTAATTGCAACCATTTACAGTTCATATGCTGAAATGAAAGATATGATTGCAGAACCTGCGCAACAGGCAATGCAAGCACAACCAGGTGAACAACCTGCAGATGCAGCAGGTGCTGCAGGTGCAGTTCCGGCTCCGGCAGAAGGCGCAGCTCCGGCAGCTGGTGGTGAAGAAGCTGGAGGCACAATATAATGGGCCTACGACAAGAAGATCTTAAATCAACCATCTACGATATTTTTGAAATAGATAGTTTCCAGTCTAAAATGGGGGAAGACCAAGATATTGTTACCCTTAGTTTTAGTGTCAGAGACAAAGCTCCTGCAGATGATCTTGTAAAATTCCTAGAAGGTGGTTACAGTTTTATTTTAGATGCTGATGTAACACCAGGTGAACAAAGCGACGGAACATATAAAGTTTTTGTTGAAATGGAAAGAAATAGACATGTGCCTGAACAAGTTTATGAAATAATAGACGGCATAAAAAAGATAGGTGCTTTAGAAAATTTAAAATTTAGATATTACAAAAATTTTAAAAGCAAAGATGCTACACTTGAAAACTTCCAAGAAACTATTCCGCTTGATCCTAAAGACTACGGTTTAGTAAAAAATGAAACTACTATGGAAAATTACAAAAACTTTTTTAATAGAAGTTATCTAGATAAAATTGATATGTTGGAAAATACAATTTCTATAAAAAAGAAGTATGCAGACCAATTAGAATTTAAGTTTAAAGATTTTGGTGACAAACACGAAATCGATAACAAAATTACAGAATCATTTGATGTCAATGGATATGCGGAAATTCTTTATCTAACAAAATATCTAGGTGATTACAATATATCTAAATATGGTAATGATATTCATATAACTAATGAAGACAAAACATTAGTTGTAGAAAGGATCATGTGAGTCACTACTGCAAAAATTGCGGACATGAATCACACTGTGGTAATGCGTTAACCAGAGACGAAAAAGACGGTGATAATAAAATCATAAATATTCGTGTATGTGAGCATTGCCGTTGCCAGGCATGCCAAAAAGAGGAAGCAAATAATGGCTAAAGAACATTTTAAATTTGAATTTGAAGAATGGATGGCTGAAGAGCTTATCCATAGAGACGATTGGAAAGATTGGTATGAGGCAATGTGTGAGATATTACCTCTATGGGAAGTAGATACAATCGAAAGAGTTGCAATGTTTCTTGCTCAATGCGGGCATGAATCCGGCGGCTTTAGAGTTTTAAGTGAAAACTTAAACTATAGCGCCGCAGCTCTAAATAAAATCTTCCCTAAATATTTTATAAGGGCAGGTAGAGATGCACAAGATTATCATAGACAACCTGAGAGAATTGCAAACGTCATTTATGCAAATAGGATGGATAATGGCGACACTGATAGTGGCGATGGTTGGCGTTTCCGCGGCGGTGGAATACTTCAACTTACAGGGCGTTATAACTATACTAAATTTGCTGAAGCAGTAGAAATGACACCAGAAGAAGCAGTTGACTATGTGCGTACTAAAAAAGGCGCACTAGATTCAGCATGTTGGTTCTGGGATACAAACGGTTTAAACAAATACTGTGATGACCAAGATATTGTTGGTGCAACTAAAAAAATTAATGGTGGAACAATTGGTTTAGACGACCGCAAAAAACACTATCTACATGCATTAGATGTGCTAGGTGGTGACTATGAAGAACCTACCATTGACTACAATCAAACAATCCGTCAAGGATCGCGTGGTCCATTAGTAGCAGAAGTACAAGAGAAACTTGGTATTTCACCTGCAGATGGTATTTTCGGTCCAGGCACTGGTCGTATTGTAAAAGAATGGCAGTCTAGTCAAGGACTTGTTGCTGACGGTATTGTAGGTCCCAAAACATTGGGAAAGTTACTAGGATAAATTTAAGGATGTTTAGTTCAATAAGAATTGCTATGATACTTGTATTACTTGCTGGAGCAGGTGGTGCATATTTTTATGTGCAAAATTTACAAAAAAATCTAGAAATAGCAAGAGCAAATGTAGCAAAAATGGAAATTGCTGTACAAACAAGCGAAGCAAGTTTAAAACTTGAAAGAGCAGAAAGTGCGAGATTAGGTGAACTAAACAATCAACTTAGTAACGATTTACAAAAAGCAGAGCAGTACGGAGATGAACTTCGTGCTACTCTACAAAAACACAACTTAACACACTTGGCTAACAAAAAGCCAGGTTTAATTGAAAAGAGAATGCAAGATGCGACTAATAAGTTATGGGATGATCTTGAGTCTATCACTACTCCTACTCCAGGGGTGCTCGATGTTCAAGACGGAACCAAAGATAGTAACAGTAACTAATACAGTAAAAACCACTGTACCAATAGTTGCTCACCCTAAGAAAGTTCAGTTAAATGATGTTAAGATCTATGTGGTTTCAAAAGAAAATTATGACGAATTTGTCAAAGAATTTGAAGCTAAAAACGGTGCTGATGCATACATTGCAATTAGTGTAAAAGATTACGAAAACCTTTCCTTAAATTTTGCTGAACTAAGACGTTACATTGAACAGCAAAAACAAATTATTGTGTACTATGAAAACGCAGTCAAACCAGAAGAAGAAGCCAAATCAGAATAAATACTACTAGTAAGGAGTTACTATGTGGGAAATGATACAACAAATGGCTGCTGACAGACTGTGGATTTACACAGCAATCGCAGGTTCTTTATTCGGTGCTGCATTTTTGTTCTGGTTTAAAGACACAAAAATGGCAACTTGGGGTGTAAGTAAGTTTGATCGTACACTAGAATATCTAGCAATAAGATGGGGCTGGACTTGGTTACAAAATGATCCTAATGCTTGGCGTGTAAAATATCCCAAAATAACTTCAAAGATTGATGAGCTAGAAGCTCGCATTGAAAAACTGGAGGGTAAAAATGCCAAGAAAAAGTCTTGAAGAATTAGATGCACCTAAAGCAGATGCAGAAATAGTTGTGCCTGCGGCAAGCGAAGGTGTAAGTAAAAAGGTTAAATTAGATCTTGAAGTTGATACAAGCGTAAAAGATTTAGGGCCTAATCCATATGCTAAAATCATACACATGGCAAGAGCAATAGATGCTTGGAGAATATTCCCTCGTATCTTTATTACAGTTTATATTATCTTACTGTATAGAGTTGTAATTTGGTACATGAATTTACCAGATCCAACTATGGAACAATCAGGTTTGGTCAGTATCGTAGTTGGTGCTGGCGCAGCATGGTTTGGTTTATATACAGGATCCAGGTCAGGTAAAAAGTAGACTAAACACCTATAAGTAGTAGTATGGCTGACTACTACGACATTTTAGGTGTTTCAAGAGATGCTTCTGCAAAAGATTTAAAAACGGCTTTCCGTAAACTAGCGGCAAAGCATCATCCTGACGCAGGTGGTGATGCTGAAAAGTTTAAAGAAATAAACGAAGCATACAATACACTTAAAGACCCTCAAAAGAAACAAATGTATGACCAGTATGGAACCGCTGATCCGCAACAGATGGGCGGCAATCCTTTTGGTAATTTTCATTTTGAAGGAGATGTGCAAGATCTTTTTAGTACTATGTTCGGGCAAGGATTTGGTCGGAGAACACAATTTAGAAATAAAGATATTCGTATAGGCTATAGAATATCATTCATAGATGTTTACACTGGTACAGGTGCTACAATTTCATATAAACTTCCAAGTGGTAAAACTGAAATAGTAGATGTAAAAATACCTGCAGGTGTAAAAAACAATGATCAAGTAAGAATAGAAGGATATGGCGACAACAGCATTCCTAATGCTCCTAGAGGTAATCTAATAATACAACTTGCAATAAACAATCCTGCAGGTTGGCGTAGAGATGGTGATAATATATACACCGAACGCACAGTAGATGTTTTTGACCTTATGCTAGGTAAAAAAATTGCTATTACTACTCCTGAACAAAAAAATATTTCTTTAAATATACCTGCAGGAACAAATAATGGAGTAACCATGAGTATAACAGGTCATGGCTTGCCCCAAGTAAATACAAATAGAAGAGGCAATTTGTATGTTAAAATTAATGCAATTACGCCTAAACTAACCAAGGATGAATTAACAAAAATTCAAGAGATAAAAAATGGAATTGATTTACGCACCTAACGAATGGTTACAGAAAACTGTAAAACCTTTTGATTTTGATAAAATTGATGCTGTTGAAACTGCACAGCAAATGGTAGATATAATGGAAAAACATAGAGGTATAGGAATAAGTGCTAATCAAGTAGGACTTGATGCACAGATATTTATTATTCAGCCTACACGTCATACAGAAATTAAACATGCGTTTGCTGTAATCAATCCTGTAATTTTAAAAATATCTCAAGAAACCGAATTAGCAAAAGAAGGGTGTTTAAGTCATCCTAATTTAATATTAAATATATCGAGACCTAAGAAATTGGTAGCACAGTTTCTTGACGCAGATGCAAAAGAGTGTATACTAGAACTTGAAGACTACGATGCTAGATGTTTTTTACATGAATATGACCATCTACAAGGCATTGAATTTACAGACAGAGTTTCTAAAATGAAATTAGATATGGCAAAGAAAAAGAAAACAAAACTTGAAAAGAGGATTTTAAATGGTTGAACCTAGCAAAGAACTAGCGTTGGTATTTGATAAAGCACTTGCAGATGCAAAAAAACTACAACACGAGTATGTTACTATTGAACATTTGCTTTTTAGTATGCTTTGCAGTGATACATTTTATGGCACCTTAAAAGGATTTGGTGCTGATGTTGATTATATCAAATCAAATCTAGAGCATCATTTAAAAGATAAATGTGATGAAATTAAGGTAGATGTAAAAAAATATAAACCTAAAAAAACACAGGCAGTTGAACGTGTTTTGAACAGAGCATTTACTCAGGTTTTATTTGCAGGTAGACAAACTATAGAATTGTCTGACGTAATGCTAAGTGTTATGTCTGAAAAGAAATCAGTAGCGAACTACTATCTAGAACAAGGCGGGATTAATCGCGAACAGTTTGCAGATTATGTAAGCACTGAACTAGAAACTAGTTTTGAAGATGAAGAACTTTCTGGACAAGGACAAAAAGCACTAAGACAATTTACTACAGACCTTAATTCTGAAGTTAAGAAAAATAAGATTGATCCAGTAATTGGTAGAGCTGATGAATTAGAAAGCATTGCTCTTGCTCTTGGACGAAGAAACAAAAATAATGTTTTATTAGTTGGTGATCCCGGAGTTGGTAAAACTGCTATTGCTGAAGGTTTAGCTTGGAACATAGTTAACGAAAATGTACCAAACTTCTTAAAAGAATACAGTGTTTATATGTTAGATATTGGAAGTATGCTAGCAGGTAGTAAATATCGTGGCGACTTTGAAGAACGTTTTAAATTAGTTCTAGCAGGATTAAGGAAAAAAGGCAAAACTATTATGTTCATAGATGAAGCACACATGATTAGTGGTGCAGGATCAGGTGGAGGATCTAATAGTGCTAATGATCTTGCTAATATGTTGAAACCTGCATTAAGTAAAGGTAATATCAAAGTTGTTGCAAGTACAACCTGGGAAGAATATCGCAAGTACTTTGAAAAAGATCGTGCTTTAATGAGACGTTTCCAACGTGTAACGATTGATGAACCTACTCCAGATGTTGCAAAAGATATACTACAAGGTATAAAAAAATATTATGAAGACTATCATAAAACAACTATCACAGATGAAGCAATTGAAAGTGCTGTTAAATTAAGTACAAAATATCAAAGTGATAAAAAGTTGCCGGATAAAGCAATTGATCTTATAGACCTAGCTTGTAGTAGATTTAATCTTAAAGAAACAGACACCGATAAAATTGTCAATGAAGAACAAATCCAATTTGAGTTAGCAAAGGTTATCAATTTACCTGCAGAACAGGTTGCTGAAAAAGAAACAGAAAATTTAGCAAACCTAGATAAAAATATTAAATCAACTGTGTTTGGTCAAGATGAAGCAATTGATGATCTAGTAGATAAAATTCTTGTTGCACAGGCAGGGTTGAAACCTGAAGACAAACCTGTTGGTTCTTTTATTTTTATGGGTCCTACAGGAACAGGTAAAACTGAAACGGCTAAAGCTCTTGCTCATAACCTTGGCACTAAATTAGTAAGATTTGATATGAGTGAATATCAAGAAAAACATGCTGTGGCGAAACTAATTGGATCGCCTCCAGGCTATGTAGGTTACGAAGAAAATAATGGACTGCTAATTACAAAATTACAGGAATCACCTAATTGTGTACTACTACTTGATGAGATTGAAAAAGCTCATCCAGATGTTTCACAGATACTGTTACAGATTATGGATAATGGTAAAATCACAGGATCAAATGGTAAAGAAGCAGATGCAAGAAATTGTATTTTGATATTGACTACTAATCTTGGTGCATCTGAAGCTGAAAAGAACACCATCGGCTTTACTGAAGATAGTGATTATGATTATGAAGACACAGAATTGAAAAACTTTTTTGCACCTGAATTTCGTAATAGATTAGATGGTGTTGTAACCTTTGGACGATTAAGCAAAGAAGTAATGCTTAAAATTGTTGGTAAATTCCTAGTAGAACTTAAACAACAAACAAAGGATAAAAACATAGAAATTACTATTGCAGATGAAGCCCTTGACTACCTAGTAGACAAAGGATTCAACAGAAAAATGGGTGCAAGACCATTACAGCGTGTAATTGACAAAGAAATCAAACGACCGCTATCAAAAGAACTACTGTTTGGCAAATTGAAAAACGGCGGAAAATGTAAAATTAATGTTGTTCAAGGAGAGATTAAAATTGAATATGATTCCTTCGAAACTGCAACTGTATGAAGTTAACAAACTATTTTACAATAGATTTGCCTATTCGCTTACACTATTAAATAAATTAACTTGCATATTTAGAAATAAAAACTTTAAATATGCAGGTTCTACTCTTGACAAAATACAAGCACAGTACGAACAGGGTGAACAGTTATTGTTTACTACACAACTAAGACAAACACCTATTTCAGAATCACACTTTCTTGATGCTAAAACTGTGTACAATGAATTGACAAGAAACAGGGACGATTATCTTATTAGATGTGAAGGAAGCACACTAAACATTTACACAAATGATAAAGAATGGTTAATAAGTTTTGGTAATAAATTAAAAAATGCAACTAGTTGGCATCAGCCAAAAGAGAAATATATTCAATTCCTAAAAGAGAATACAAATACTATTATAGTAAACACTGATTTTCCTTATAATTTTAAAGTTACATTTAATAATTCTACAGTTAATCCTACATTAGCAGATTGGCTACAAAACAATAGTGATAAGGTTAAAAGTTCACGTTTACTACAAGAGGATATTAGAAAAAGCGGATACATCAATGGTCGTTATGTTTTTTGTACAAGCGAAAACGTTGTAATGCTTTTAAAAATTATCGCAGGAGATTCTATACAGAAAATAGATAAGCTAGTGCATAAGCAAAATATTGATAAATAACATTATGCCAGCAAGTAGTGAAACATTTAACTTTACAGTAAGCGGAACTAACGTAGCACAACTCACCCACCCCGGTGATAGTACTACAGAAACCCGCACAGCAAACAAGCTCAAAGGCGATGGGTATTATGGCCGCGCGGATGGGTTACACACAGTTCAATATAATGTTGCAGGTTTTATTGGAAAAATAGTTGTACAAGCAACACTTGCAGTAGATCCTGCAGAAGCAGATTGGTTTACACTTTCTGCTACAGAACATGAAAGCACTGCAACTGAAACAAATGAAAGTGATGGTAGTTTTATCAAGAACTTTACCGGAAACTATGTATGGATAAGAATTTATGTGTATAATTGGTCCGATGGCACTGTTAATTCTATTATATTAAATCA
>Ga0222719_10003670_pt1 | contig 13594 bp, 11 predicted proteins | sample C33_34DmetaG_FD_165039 | JGI IMG/M metagenome (GOLD analysis project Ga0222719, IMG submission 165039) | Estuarine water microbial communities from San Francisco Bay, California, United States - C33_34D | ecosystem: Environmental > Aquatic > Marine > Unclassified | place: USA: California...
TCAATAGCAATTTGGTGTGCTAAATGTGATTTTCCAGATGCAGTGATCCCTGATAGAAAATATAGCAAATTAGACCAATTCAGCCTTTAGGAAAAATGGAGTTGAGTCAATTATTTTTACTTTTACTAAATCTCCTAATTTAAGATTCTCTTTACCGATATGCGTGATTTGGCCACTATTTATTTTTCCTGAATAAATTTGATTATTTTTTTTAGATATTTTTTCAATTAAAAGAACCTGTTCAGTTCCTACAAATCTTTTGAGTTTTCTTTCACTTATGTCTGTTTGAGTAGTTTTCAAAGTATCAAATCTGTTATCAATTATTTCTTTTGGAACAAATTCTTCATTCATTTTGTGTGCAACAGTTCCTGGTCGTGGAGAAAATTTAAACATATATACAGAATCAAATTCTGCATATCGCACTACATCCATAGTATCTTCAAAATCATCATCAGTTTCACCAGGAAAGCCAACAATAATATCTGTAGTTAAAGAAACATCAGGTAATATAGATTTGATCATATCAACTTTTTCTAAAAATCTTTCTTTGTTATAACCTCTATGCATTTTTGATAGAATACTACTGCTACCGCTTTGTAGTGGTACGTGAATTTGTTTGCAAACCTTATCAAGGTCTTTAACGGCATAAATTGTTTCTTCTTTAAAGTCCTTGGGATGTGGAGATGTGAAACGTATTCTTTCAAGATCTTTAATATCATTTAACTGTTCAAGCAGTTGTCTAAAATACGGTCTACTTTTATTTTCTATTTTTAAATCCCTACCATAAGAATTTACATTTTGACCTAGTAAAGTTATTTCTTTTACGCCTTCACTAACTAATTGTTTAGCTTCATTAATAATGTCAACTGGTCTTCTACTAATTTCTGGTCCTCTTACCGAAGGTACAATGCAAAAAGTACAAGAATTATTACAACCAATCTGAATAGTAAGCCATGCTGCAAATTCAGATTCTCTGATAGATGGTGCATCAGTTGGTAAATTTTCAATTTTATCTATTATTTCAGTTACTGGTCCCCAGTCTTCAGATTGGTTTAGTAAATTTATTATATTAGTTAAATTATGAGTGCCAATCACAACATCAACCCATGGAGCTTTATTCCTTACTAATTCCTTATCTTTTTGAGCTGCACAACCACCTACTAATAATTTCCTATTATCAGCTTGTGATTTCCATTTTTTTAATTGCCCTAAGGTACCATAAAGTTTGTCATCAGCATTCTCTCTAATAGTGCAAGTGTTAACAAACAATATATCAGCGTTATCTTCTGATTCAGCTTTTTTCATGCCATCCAATTCGAACATTCCTGAAATTCTTTCAGAATCATGCTCATTCATCTGACAACCAAAGGTTTTAATATAATATTTTTTACCAAAACGAGATGGTTTAACATTTATTTTTGAATTAATTTTAACTGATTGTTCCACAGTTAAATTATAAAATATTTATATAAATATAAATTAACTTATTTCTCAGTATTAGATTTTTCTTGATCTTCTGTTAGATCTTTTTCTATAATTTCATCTTCTTCAGATTCAATCAAACCAACAGCTTTATATACATCTGTTTCTAATTGCAAGGCAATATCTGCATTTTCTCTAAGAAAGCGTTTAGAATTTTCTTTACCTTGTCCAAGTTGGACTTCATCATAAGTAAACCAAGCTCCAGCTTTCCTTACTATTCCATGATCTACTCCAACATCAAGTAAACTACCCTCTCTTGAAATACCTTGACCAAACATAATGTCAAATTGTGCTTCTTTAAATGGCGGTGCAACTTTATTTTTAACTATTTTTGCTCTTACTCTATTGCCAATCATCTCAGCTCCAACTTTTAATGTTTCTATACGTCTAATATCTATACGTACAGAAGCATAAAATTTTAAGGCCCTACCACCACTTGTTGTTTCAGGAGAACCCCACATAACTCCAATTTTTTCTCTGATTTGGTTTATAAAAATTACAGTAGTTTGAGTTCTGTTTATTGATGAGGTAAGTTTACGTAAAGCTTGTGACATAAGTCTAGCTTGTAAACCAACATGAGATTGACCCATTTCTCCATCTATTTCGGCTTGTGGAACTAGAGCGGCTACAGAATCTATTACTACCACATCAACACCATCTGAGTCGATTAACATATTTGCAATTTCTAATGCCTGTTCACCAGTATCTGGTTGTGATACGAGAAGTTCGTCTACATCTACTCCAAGGGCACTTGCATAAATTGGATCTAAAGCATGTTCAGCATCAATAAAAGCAGCAACACCTCCAGCTTTTTGTGCTTCAGCAGCAATATGAAGTGACAAAGTTGTTTTACCTGAACTTTCAGGACCATATATTTCTATAACTCTTCCTCGTGGAACTCCTCCAATTCCAAGAGCTAGGTCTATAGAAAGTGCTCCAGTTGAGATTGAAGGCATCTTTTTTATTTGGTCAGATCCTAATTTCATTAACGATCCTTCACCAAATTGCTTTTCAATCTGTGAAAATACTGTATCTAGTTTTTTTGCCCTGTCTTTATCCATCTTTATCTCCTATTTAATAACATTAATTAATAACTATTAAAACATCTCTATATGACAATTTTAATCGAACATTTGTTCGATTACAACTTTTTAATAAATTTTATTAAGTCCCAAATTGCATTATTTACTGATCTATTAATAATGTCATCTCTGCTTCCCCTGAGATTATGTTCAAATGTTTCAGTTTTAGAATTACTTGTTATAGATATGAAAATTTGTCCTAATTTGTATTTACTTGAAGTAACTGGGCCAGCTTCTCCTAAAATTGCTAAAGAAATGTCTGAACTGTACTTTAATCTTGATTTTGTTGCCAAAGATTCAGTTAAAATTATCCAGTCATCATTTATTTCTGATTGTAGAAATTCCTCTTTAGAAAATGTTGTATATAAAGTGTTAGATGCGAGTAGTGTTTTACTAGCACCAGGATGACTTACTAGTGCTGAAGATAAACTACCTCCTGTTATGCTTTCTACTAGAGATAATGTTAATTCATTTTCATTTAAAATATTTAGTAACACTTTAGAAGCTGGTATATTTTCTGTACTCAAAATATCATCACTTAATGTATTCTTAATATTTTTTTTAAATTCAATTAAATCTTTGGAGTTAACTGAATTTTTATCATATCTCAATTTAATAATTCCCTTACTAGCGAGATAGGCAATATCAAGGTTTTCTGGTTTAAATGTATCTATTTGTTGTGCTAGTGCGGATTCAGCTTGGTTGTAAAACATTATGAATTCATAATCTTTGTTTGTGCTTTCAAAATTATTTTTAAGAAATGGAACTATTTCATCTTCTACTAGTGGAATAAATTCTCTTGGTGGTCCGGGAAGAATGAAAATATCTTTATCGTTATTTTGTATATGTATACCAGGTGAAGTGCCATTTGTATTTTTTAGCTTTTTCGAACCCTCGGGTAATTCTGCTTGTTTAATATTATTTTGAGGCATAACTAATCCTCTACTCTCCCACCGGGATTCCATCCAAGATAAGTGCTCACTATCTAAAACTAAATTTAACCCTAAATATTCAGAAATAACATCTTTAGTAAAGTCATCTTCAGTAGGTCCGATACCTCCACATGTGATAATTACGTCATTATTCTTTAATAGTTCATGTAATTTTTCTTTAATTAAGTTTTTTTCATCTGGAACAGTTACTTCAGAGGTAAGAACAAATCCATTATTGTATAAAATTTGTCCTAAGGATGAAAGATTTGTATTAATAGTATCTCCCAGAAGTATTTCTGTTCCAATGCTTAATAATGAGATATTCACACTAATTAGAATAGCAAGATTATTCATGAATAAGATTATGATTAATTCATGAAGAAATATATTTTAATGTTATTAATTTTTGCTTCATGTACGCAAAATGTTATTGAAGGCAATATAACTAATGATGTTTTAATTACAGAATCAGCATTTCAATATATAAATACAGATTTAAATTTAGACTACGAAAATTTTACTGATAAAAAAACAATAATTGTATTTTGGGCGGATTACTGAAGTGTGTGTAGACGGGAGTTGCCTGTCCTTGAAGAAAATTTAAATAAGCTTACAGAATCCTATGATGTTCTTGCTTTAGCTCATAGTGAATATGGACCAACGCTAGACTGGGTACAAAATAATTTGAATGGGGATTTAAAAATTGGATTTTCAACATCTGAACTTCGCGACTATTTTAAAATCGTGGGGCAACCAATAACTATCATATTAGATACAAATGGAGAAATAATTTATAGACAATTTGGTGAAATTAATTTATCTAATTTTTAACTTAAAATAAAGAACTTTATTTGTATTTATGTATGATGAGATTATAAGCTAGCGGAGGAAAATGATGAAAAAATCATTACTACTTTTACTTTGTCTTGCTTTAGTTGCAGCTGCATGTGGTGGTAGCACTGAAGAGACAGTAGAAGATACCGTTGCTGTGGAAGAAGTCGAAACTCTAGAGGCTCCAGCTACAACAGCTGCACCCACTTTAGATAAAATTGTTTTTGGCTTTGTACCTAGCGCGGAACAAGCCGAACTATTAGACAACATTCAACCCATGATGAAAGTTTTAAGTGATGGTTTGGGAATTGAAGTAGAAGGATTCGTAACAAGCGATTATTCCGGACTACTTGTTGCAATGGGATCGGGACAAGCTGATGTTGGAGCATTTGCTACATTAGGTTATGTTACAGCGATGAATGCATTTCCAACAAGATTTGAAGCTATTGCTAAATCTGTAAGATTTGGATCGGGTTCATATCATGGAACATGGTGGACTACAGATGCAAGCATTTGTAAATCAGAACCTGTTATAGGAGCATTTGAAAATATAAATGGTGTTCCTACATTAGTTACAGGATCAGAAACTGCATCACCTGATGTTAAAGCATTACAAGTTGGTTGGGGCTTTGGAGATAATGGTTTAATACCTGAAGTAAGAGATGGTGTTACAACTAGTCCAGGACTTGCATGTGAAGCAGATATTTCTGTGGTAACGGGAGAAGAAGTGTTGTTTGTTGAAGAAGGTTCAACATCCGGATATCTATATCCAGCACTACAATTGAAAAATCAAGGAATTGATTACGTAAATGGAATTACTCCAAGATTCGCTGGTTCACATGATGGTGTAATTGCAGGTCTTTATAATGGTGATGCTAAATTCGGTGTTACATATGATGATGCAAGAAGAACATTAAGAAAAACAAATGCTGATGTTGGTGAAAAAGTTATTGCCTTTGCAATTACAGATGAAATTCCAAATGATGTAATTGCGGTTAGAACAGATCTTCCAGAAGAAATAAAGCAAAAAATATATGATATTTTATCAGAATATATTGCTACCGATGAAGGTCTTGCTTTGATGGACGAAATTTATGGGTGGACAGATTTAGTTCCAGCTGTAAATTCAGAATTTGATGTTGTAAGAGATGCAGCAGAAGAATTTGGTCTATACGACGACTAATAATTAATATAAAACTAGGGTAGTTTTAGCTGCCCTAGTTTTTTTTTGGAAAATTATGATTGAATTTAAAAATATTAGTGTTATTTACCCAGGAGGGGTTAAAGCACTCAACAATGTCTCATTAAATATTGAAAAAGGTGACTTTGTGATAATAGTGGGTATGTCAGGTGCAGGAAAATCTACGTTACTACGCACTATAAATAATCTTGTGAAACCAACTGAAGGTGAAGTTATAGTTGATTCAAGAAATGTTACTAAAGCATCAAAAAAAGAGTTGAAAATAATAAGATCAGATATTGGAATGATTTTTCAAACTTTTAATTTAGTAAATCGATCATCTGTATTGAAAAATGTATTGACGGGAAGGTTGAGTCAAGTTTCGACTCTACGTTCCATATTTGGATTGTGGCCAAAAGAAGATAAAGATATTGCTTTTGAATCATTAAACAAAGTAGAGATTTTAGAAAAAGCATATGTCAGGGGCTCAAATTTATCCGGAGGTCAACAACAAAGAGTTGGTATAGCCAGAGCACTTGCTCAAAAACCAAAAGTTATGCTTGCAGATGAACCAGTTGCTTCACTTGACCCAATTACTTCAAGAGTTGTTATGAAATACTTAAAACAAATTAATCAAGAGTTGGGTATTACAACTATTGTAAATCTTCATTTTCTTGATCTTGCGAAAGAATTTGGTGAAAGGTTAATTGGTTTGAAAGATGGTGAACTTGTATACGATGGCAAGGTAAATGATGTTAGCGATCAAGATTTTGAAAATATTTATGGACGAGCTATTAAATCTTCAGACTTATTAGGAGAAGATGATTAAAGTACCAAAGAAGCCACTTCCTTCTTTACTAACTGTAGTTGGGTTTCCATTCGCAATTGCTTTAAGTGTATTTTCATTCTTTCAAGTAGGGTTTAATTTAGAAGATTTTAAAAAAAACTTAGCAAATAGAAGACTTGTTACAGATACTTTATTTAATCCTAAATGGGAATGGGCATTCGAAAATGCAGCACAAGCTTTAGTTGAAACAATTCAAATAGCAATCTTAGCCAGTATTCTTGGTTGTTTTATTGCACTACCATTATCTTTTTATGCTTCTAAAGCTACGAATCAAACTACAGCAACGTATCTAATATATAAATCTTTTTTAAATTTTATAAGGACTATTCCAGATCTATTTTGGGCTATGTTATTCACGGTTGCTGTTGGGCTTGGACCATTTGCAGGTGTACTTGCATTAATTATGTTTTCAATGGCTATTATGGGGAAATTATTATCTGAAACTATTGATAGTATTGATTTAGGTCCTTTAGAAGCTGCAAAAGCAAGCGGTGCTAAACATAATCAAGCTGTCTTCACATCAGCGCTTCCACAAATACTTCCTAACTTTACTGCTTACTTTCTATACATATTTGAATTATGTATAAGAGCTTCAGTTATCCTAGGTTTAGTTGGAGCTGGTGGAGTTGGAAGGATAATAGAAACTCAAAGAATATTTTTAAGATTTGATAGAATTTCCCCAATAATAGTTTTGATATTAATAGCAGTAATTGCAATTGAACAATTTAGTGTTTGGTTAAGAAGAAAAATATTATGAAAATTCCTCAGCAACCTTTAAACCAGAAAATTCTTAAATATCTGATTACTGTGTTAATAGTTCTAGGCTCAATTTGGTCAGCTTCTGGTTTAGAAATTACACCTGACAGATTTTTATCAGCACCAGGTAAAATATGGATCTTAGTATCTGCTATGTTTCCTTTGGATTTATCACAAGAAGCTATTGACAGAATAGTTCCTAAAGTAGCTGAATCTTTATTCATTGCTTGGGCTGGTACAGTTATAGGTGCGGTATTTAGTTTTCCAATATCTTTTCTTGCTGCAAACAACACTTCAATTAATACAATTAGTAGGCTAACAAAACAAATACTAAACATTATTAGAGCATTTCCTGAATTGATCTTAGCTTTTGTATTATTACCTGTTACTGGATTAGGACCGCTTACCGGAACATTAGCTGTAGGCATACATTCTATAGGAACATTAGGTAAACTTTCGTCAGAAGTTATTGAAGGAATAGATGACGGACCTCTTGAATCAATCAAATCTTCGGGAGGTTCGAAATTAAATGAACTATTTTTTGGAGTTGTTCCTCAAGTTATGCCAACAATAACTTCTTATTGGTTATATAGATTTGAAATTAACTTGAGAGCATCTGCTGTTTTAGGTGTTGTAGGTGCAGGTGGAGTTGGTGCTGAGTTAATAAATCAATTAAGATTTAGAGATTTCCCGCGTGCTGGAACAGTTCTTGTGGTGACAATATTGATGGTACTAATTGTTGATGCAATATCAGCAGCAATTAGAAGAAGGATAATAAAAGGTAGGGAAATTACTGTATAGATTACTCAAACCAAGATTCATCATCTGATGGTTTAGATTGTTCTTGGGATGCTTCTAATTCTTCTGTAACTTCAACTTCATGAATACTATTTAAATTTCGAGATTCAAATTCTTCAACTGTGATCATCACCTCTCTAGCCTTAGAACCTTCAGAAGGTCCCACAATACCTTGAGCTTCAAGAATATCCATCAATCTCCCTGCTCTTGCAAAACCTACCCTAAGTTTTCTTTGAAGCATAGAAGTAGATCCAAGTTGAGAGCGAACTACTAATTCTTTAGCAGTGTTGATAAGTTCTTCATCTTCACCAAAATCTTCATCTGATGATGAATGTGTTTTCTTTTGTTCTTCTATAACGGCAGGATTGTAAATTGCTTCTTTTTGTTCTTTAACCCAAGAAACAACATCCTTAATTTCAGATTCAGTTACCCATGCTCCTTGAATTCTTTCCAATCTAGGGTTCGATGCAGTAACAACTAACATATCTCCAAGTCCAATTAATTTTTCTGCTCCTGATTGATCTAAAATTACTCTTGAATCTGTAGTAGATGCAACAGAAAAAGCTAGTCTAGATGGAATGTTTGCCTTCATAACTCCTGTAATTACGTCTACGGATGGTCTTTGAGTCGCTACTACTAAATGAATTCCTATTGCCCTAGCCATTTGAGCTAATCTAACAATTGCTGATTCAACTTCTCTTCCTGCAACCATCATTAAATCGTTTAATTCATCAATGAATACGACGATATATGGAAATCGATCAAACTTATCTTCATCAAGTAATCCAGCATCATATTTTTCGTGATAGCCGTTAATATCCCTAACCTGACTATCAGCTAAAAGGTCATATCTCCTATCCATCTCAGACACTGCCCAACCCAATGCATCAACTGCTTTTTTTGGATTTGTAATAACTTTTGTTAATAAATGTGGAACATTATTATATTGTCCTAATTCAACTCTTTTAGGATCAACCATTACCATTTTAACTTCATCTGGATTAGCTCTTACAAGCAGTGAAGTAACAATTGAGTTAATGCAAGATGATTTACCAGCACCAGTCTGACCCGCAATAAGCACGTGAGGAAGTTCTGATAGATTAAGAAGCCTTGCTTTTCCAGCTATATCTAAACCCAATGCAACATTTAAAGGATGTTTTGCATCATCGGATTCCTTTGATGAAAGGACGTCACCCAAAGAAACAAGTTTTCTTTGCCTATTAGGAATTTCGATACCAATTGCACTTCTTCCAGGTATCGGTGCTAGTAATCTAACATCTGGAGTTGCTAATGCGTATGCAATATCATGAGACAAAGATGTAACTTTAGAGACCTTAACACCAGGAGCTAACTCAATTTCATATCTTGTAACAGTTGGTCCTGGAACAACATTGGTTAGTTCAGCCTCAACACCATGTTCTTTTAACAACTGAGTTAAATCCTTAGCAGTTTCTTGAAGTAGTTTTTTTGATGTTGACACAGAAGAGCCTCGTTTAAGCAAGCTTACTGGAGGTAATTTATAATCTCTGGTGTCTGATTTTTGCTTTGAATTTTTACTAGAAGTTAATGGTTTAATTTTTTTCTGTTTAAAATCAGTAAAATCTGAGATGTTGTTTTCCTTTTTTACATTTTTTGTTTTAATTGATTTAACAGATTCAGGTTTTTTGATATCAGATTGTTCATAAATATCTTCAATTTGAAAAGTACTTGCTTCCTTTCGAGCTTGAAGAAAAGCTGATATAAATTTGTATACATATATAAAGATTGCTTGAACGCCTCCAACAAGATCTTTTAATTCAATATCAGTCATATAAAGAACTGAAATAACTAATCCAACAAGTAAAAGTGTATGAGTCATTTGTATACCTAAACTATTTGCTAAAGGATGAACTAAAAAAGCAGATACATGACCACCTGATTTAGAAATTAATTCAGATCCTGCGCTAATTGATAGAGGTTCTGTATGTATTAAAGAGTGAAATGCAGCTGAAGAAATAATTTGAACCCAGAATGTTCCAGCTAATACTTTTTGAGACTTAACCGTATCTTTGTCACGTATAAGAATTGCTGTTCCGTAAAAGAAAAATACTGGCATGGCATAAACTCCATAACCAAAACACCATTCGAGAGCTTTATAGATTACATCACCAACAGGGCCACCTTTTTGAAAAATTGAAAGTGCAATAAGAGTTCCGAAAGTAAACATGAAAACTGAGACAGCTTGATAGGACGTCATAAAACTATTAATAGTTTTAGAAGTTGTAGATTTAAAAGTGTTTACTGCCCTGTCTACATTTATTAAATTGTTTTGTTTAGACACCCGCTTACGCCCATTCACCCTTTTGCGAGTGGATGTCTTTCCAGCCACAAAGTATTATATCATAAATTATTTGAAGATTTACTAATGTTTATTTAAATTTTTTTAAAAATTGAAGATAATTCGGTTCTAAATTCATTACTTATTGGTGTTATTGGAAGCAAAGGTAAACCCACATCTTCCCAAGATTCTGTAAGAAGATACTTAACGGGTCCTGGACTAGGTTCGTGAAAAAGAGCAAGAAAAAGATCTAATAAATCTGAATGAATGTCTTCAGCAGCAGAAATATTGTTATCTAGTACGTTCTTTATAAGTTTACTTATTTGCTTTCCAACAATATGAGATGCAACGGAAACAACTCCTTTTGCCCCCATTTTCATAAACTCAATTGTCTCATTATCATTTCCACAATAAATATGGCATTTATCTTTAAGTAGACCTATCTCTTCTCTACTGAAATCCAAATCTCCCACTGCATCTTTAATTGAGTGTATGCCAATGTCGTCTACTAATTTTTCAAGAGTAGGTAATTCAATTAATTTCGATGTTCTTCCCGGTATATTGTATGCCATTATGGGTAAATCTGTAACTTTTGTAACTTCTTCAAAGTGTTTCATGATTCCATACTGTGATGGTTTTGAATAATAAGGAGTAACAATCATAATTCCATCCACTCCTAAACTAGAAGCCATTCTTGTTATTTCTACAGTTTCTTTAGTTGAGTATGTCCCAGTTCCTGCAATTACTGATGCATCATTACCAACTGAGTCTAATGCCGTACTATAAAGTATCTCCCTATCTTGTATCGAGAGGTTAGGTGATTCTCCAGTTGTACCGCTTAAAACTAATCCATCAGATTTTTCATGTATAAGTTTTTTACAAAGTCTCCAGAAGGTATCTGTACTTATTATGCCATTTTTATCAAAAGGTGTAACTACAGCTGTGAGTAACTGACCAAAATCATTCATGACAAAATACTAATCTTCTGGGCAAGAATTGTTTCTAAACCAAGTGTAAATTTTGATAAGTTTTTAATTTCGTCAAACACTAAAGAGATACCGTAAAGATAAGCGGATCTGTCATTTACAATATGTTCCATTGAAAAAGTTTCGTATTTTGATTCGAATTTAACAATCTGCTCAGCAAGAAAATCCTCTCCCCTTACAGAATAAATATTGATACCGTTGATATTATTATGTTCACCATCATGGGTGACTAAACTCTTTGAAGAAATATCAAAAAGACTTGATGCAAGATCTGATGATGTCCCGGATGGAGCATCTTGTTTATTTTCATGATGCTTTTCAATTATGTGCACATTTTCAAAATGTTTTGAAAGTGCAATTGATAGTAATTTTTGATACGCTGCACCTATTGAAAAATTAGGGATCACTATAACTTTCCTATTTTGATCTAATGTTTTTAATAAACTAATTGATTCATCTGAAATGCCTGAAGAGCCAATAATAAGGTCTGATGTTTTTGTGCTCCATTTTTGTATATTTTCATTTACGGCTGATGCTGGTGAAAATTCTAAAATATAATCTGGATTAATATCATCCAAGTTTGTTATAGATGGATAATCTTCTGAACTAAATCCTGGATCATAAATGCCAATTATTTCATAATTATCTTGTGAACTTAAATAATCAGTAATAAGCACTCCCATTTTTCCAGCACCACCAGAAATTAAAACAGTACTCCTACTTTTTTCATTCATAAAATTTATATCCTTATACTTATAGTATTACTTTTAATGATAATGATTAATAAATGAAATCTAAGAAAAAAAATATTGAATCACAAATAGTTGAGGACTTTGAAAAAATACGTCCTGCTATAACTAGATTGCTTCAATCTCAAATGGGAAATGACAATATTTCAATAAGGTATGGAAGATCTAAGTCGAACAATTCAGATGATATTGTAATTAATCCATCTGTACTTGTTGGTACAATTTCACAATCAACATTACATAAAGATGAAGTACTGATCGGAACTGTTGTTCATGAAGCTATTCACTCAATGTCTAATTATGAAGTAGATATGAAAATAATTAGCGAATATTTCGATGAGGACTTTAACGATGTTGAAGACCTTGAGGATGTTTTGGAAATTATGACTGGATCTTTTGGAAAGTATATTTTTGAAATATTAATTCATTCAATTGAAGAAAAAGTGTTTGTTAATGAATATGGAGGACTCAATTCTATACTCAAAGATATTTACAAAGAATCATTCCATAAAACTAAAACTTTAACACCATTTAGTCAATTTTTATCTCTTTTATTTCATTCCATAACCCTATATATTAATCCTGAATATAAAGATTTTAAAAAAAATGTTACTGAAGCTTTAAATGAATCACTACATTTATTAAAACCCCTCAATTATAAAGATGTAAATATTTCAGAAGTTTTAGAGGCTTCAGTGCAAATGGTTGATATATGTAAAAGATACAATATACTTCCTGATTTAGATAAATATAATCTTGGTGAGCAAAAGGAAATATCTCAGTCACTAGATGAAAGTGTTATTAATGATTTAAGTAAAGTATTAATTCCTTCATCAAATAATTTAACAACAGGTAATACTTTACAAAAATTTATGGGTAAAGATGTAGATGCAAAGAAGGATGAAAAATTAAATTTAATGGATGACCACATATCTAAAGTTGGTGCTTCAAATAATATATACTTTCCTTCTGGTTATACCTCAAAAATAGTTTCTTCAAAACTGCCAGAAAACTTCAAACATTTATACAGCAACGGTTTTATAACCTATGAGAATTTACTTAAACAATGGAATTTACCTATATTTAAGGTTACCAATAAAATTAAGCCTTATTTTATACACAACCAAAAACGTCAAAGAATTAGTGGATTTGATCAAGGTGATTTATCTCCCCATGTCCCAATTATGCTGGCGTCAGGAAGATACGAAAGAATGTTTGAACAAAAACAGCGTTTATCAAATAAATCTTACGCATTATCTCTACTAATTGATGGGAGTGGATCAATGATTGAAAAATCAAAAACTGAACCGAAACCATGGTCATTATCTGCGGCGCTAATTGGTGCAAGTTACTTGGCTCAAATATGTTTTGAGTTAAATATTGATTTTGAAGTTTCTATTTTTAATCGTGGTTTTGCGGCAGATTTTAAAGAAACTGATTCTGAATATACTAAAAGAAAATTTGCGATCTCGTCTATGCTGAATACAACTTATGGCTCATCAGCTCAAGAAATATTCAATACGAGTAATCATTATTTTGTAAAAGAATTTAGTGATTCATGGAGAGATAATTATGAAAATTTTATTGGACTAATTGAATTTTCAAGAAATCTAAGATCTTCTATAGACACAAAA
>Ga0222719_10003672_pt1 | contig 13593 bp, 12 predicted proteins | sample C33_34DmetaG_FD_165039 | JGI IMG/M metagenome (GOLD analysis project Ga0222719, IMG submission 165039) | Estuarine water microbial communities from San Francisco Bay, California, United States - C33_34D | ecosystem: Environmental > Aquatic > Marine > Unclassified | place: USA: California...
ATCACCAATAGGAGTAGAAGTCGCATGTGCATTAACAAAAGATATTTGTGTTGTATCGATACCTTTTACTGCATCTGCCATTGCTTTCTTAGCACCAGAAGAATTGATATCAGGTGCTGTCGGTTTACCTTCTGAACCATCACTAGCTTTACCGATGCCGCAAATATATCCATAAATTTTTGCACCACGAGCCTTTGCCTTTTCTTCTGATTCTAAAACTAAACAACCTGAACCTTCACCCATAATGAACCCATCACGTTCATCATTGAAGGGTGCTGAATATGAACCCATCGCCCCTATCTCTTTAAAGAATGAGGAATCAATATAGTTTGTGCCTTCATCAGAGCCGCCACATAGAACATAATCATAATCATCTACAAGGTGTAAAGCATAATCCAAGTTATATAAGGTTGTTGCACAAGCGGCAAACATTGAAGTATTGGCGCCAGTGAAGTCATATATCTGAGGAATCAATCCTACTGCATAATCTTTAACACCCTGCAATAAAACTTTAGGTCGCACCTTTTTAGCATTACCTTTTGTGTATTCAATAAAATTAGGAACATTAGCCTGTGAAGCAGTTATTGTGCTAAACACTAGCCCAACATCTTTAGAAACAGGTAGCCCCTGTAGCGATTGCTCAACTGAATGTAACGCCATTTTATTAACTTTATCCAATGCGGCATAAGTTGAGTTATTAATTTTTTCAGGTTTGAGTAAATCGTGGTTTGCAAAAAAAGCAACTTTATCTGACAAAAAATCCCACTCATCATTATATGGAGTAGGATAATTGTCCTTAGTTAGATAGTTTAAAAAACAGTCCTGTGGGTTGTTTCCCAAACTATCTATCAAACCCATACCCGTAATTGCAACACGTTTCATATTTTTTCCTGTAGAAGATGACGGCGGGGCAATGAGGAGAGAGAGATAGTCCCCGCCGCCAAACTGTTAGCCCTCGTGTTCTAAATCATGAACATGGAGAGCAATTAAAGCATAATGTAATACCTTCATTAGGTCCTTACGATTGTAGCCATCTTTCTTACCATAACGTTGAGCATACTTCATAATGTTTCCGATACAGAAACCTTCGCCATGCCCTCCATCGATAATAAACTCGGTGGCTTGAAATTGGTTGGTAGAATAATGCTCACCATATGTGGCATCAACATACCTCTGAAGGTCAGCAAGAAGCTGACCCTCGTTGTATTTGTAATCAATTTGATTATCATATGTCGTTGGTGTTCCATCGAACCCAGCGAAAAGTTTTTGTGGTTTAGAAATCAATTTCAGTTTCCTCTTCGTCAGTAGTGTCAAGTTGTTCTTCACTGATATCAACACCAGCGTCAACCTTAGTGTAAAGGTCTGTGAATGCAGTTTTAGTATCAACATCAAAACGATTAACACAAAGTTCGATTGCCTTGAGACGGTTACCAAACATAGCATAAGCATTTACAATATGTTCTAAGCGGCGTGTTGATACCAACTCATCAATAGCACCCTCGTAAAACGTTTTACGAATTACATCAGCCCACTTGACAAGTTTTTCTGCAAAGTCATCATCAACTTTACCAACTTTATTCATTTTACCGAGAATAATTTTTTTCTCAGTTGCGGCTGTAGGGTACTCCTGCTCCACAGTGATTGCGAACCGTTCTAAGAATGCTTCATCTAGAATTTGAGCAGACATAAACTTACCATCGTCCGAACCACGACCTTTTGTATTTGCCGTAGCGATGATATTGAATCCGGGAGCAGGAGAAACAATTTCACCTGTTTTTTTATTGAAGTAAGGCTTACCTTCTAAGATAGCTTGAAGGCACATCATCTTATTAGAGCCACGGTCCAACTCATCAAGAATGAGAACTGCGCCTCGTTTCATTGCAGTAAGAACAGGACCCTCACGATAAACTACATTGCCGTCAACTAGTGTGTTACCACCAATCAGGTCATCTTCATCAGTCTCAATTGAGATATTAACACGAATAGCCTCACGCTTCAACTTAGCACAAGTTTGCTCAACCATTGTGGTCTTACCATTACCTGATAGGCCTGAGATGAATGTAGGATAAAAAATTCGTGAACTAATAATTTTAGTCAAGTCCTTACTGAAACCAAACGCTACATATGTTGGGTCAGATTGTGGGACTAAATTGTCAACTTCAACTGCAAGTTTAGCCTGTGTCAATACCTTAGCCTCTTTAGGTTCAATTGTAACAACTGGTTCCTGTTTTTGAGTCTGCATAGGAACAACATTTTGTTGCATAGCAATTGAATATTGTCCACGAGACACTTTATGTTGGTCAAAAAACCATTTAGGTGATTTAAGACCATTATCCTTAGCAAGGTTCAGTACCTCAGGGCGAGTAAAAATACCTGAAGGATTATCCTGCTCACTCAAAAGTTTAAGTAGTGTTTGCTGTTCTGACATATTGTTTCTCCTCATAAAATGTCTAACTCTCTAACTATACCTTATTATGGCATATATATTCCACAATGTCAAGCACTAAATCACTAATAATTAAACTTTTTTTCCTTATATTTTTCAATGACTTGTTCCTTTTTCCATAGAGGAGGTGCAGTTGCACCCAAATCATCAAAGGATTGTGTCATATGTTGTTCAGAATATCCAGTAGCAAACCAGTCATATAAATCCCAACCAGATACTCCGAAGTCCCCATAGCTAGGATGAGAATAGAAGTTATCATATAACCATTTAAAACTATTCCAAGGTGTCATGCCATTGTTGGACTTCCACATTACATAAGACCATTCCTTTGCCATCATGTACATGAATTGAAGTTTACTATATTCAATGGTATCAGTGAAAGAATAATTTTTATGACTATCCGAGTCTTGGAATATTGGGTCACTAAAATCATATCCCATTTCTGTTGTAGATATTTCCTCATACCCCATGTTCTCATAATTAGAACTTAGAAAGGATTTTTTAGAACTTTCAATATCTTTAGGGATAAACAGGGGATACATTATGACATGTTGTTTTTTCCAATTTTCTCTAAACCATTCTAAAGATGAATTTAAAGTGTCCCATGTTTCGTGAGGTAGACCTACAATCATACTGATTGTTCCAAAGTATCTACCAGTTTCTTCCTTAAAATATTTTTTAGCATCTAATAGGGCTTCCTTTATTTTATCAGGATGACCCCCTTTACCAATTGACTTTGCCGATTCCCGATTAAAGGACTCAACTCCATAATAATGACCAGAGAATCCCATCCGTGCCAAATGCTCCCATGAATCTCTATGGTGTGCCATCAAGTCAGCCCGAATATACCCGTTAAGAAAAGGAGTAAAATCTAATTGGTCTACTGCATTCGCATACTTTTTAATTTTTTCAGGGTCATCATTAAATGTTTCATCAGCAATATTATATCTATGGATACCCCAATCATCAAAGTTTTTTCTAAGATTATTTTTAAAGTTATCCTCTGCTCTAGTATAATCCTCTTTAACTCCCAATATGGGAAAGCTACAAAACTTACATTTAAATTTACAACCTCGGCTACATTCCATAGTAACCATTTCATCAGGTTGAAGAAAGTCTCTTATCTCATATTCAATTGATAGGTCTGACATAGGAAAGGCGGGATAGGAATGCATTGCATCAACAACCCTACGAGTATCTCCATTCTCATTATATACGGTGTCGGTGTATTTTACAGTCCCGTCTAGGATAGCAAGCATAGCCTTTTCGCCATAGCCAATAACATGATAGTCAGCAGGAATTTGGTGAATGTGAAAAAATAACTGGCTGCCCGTAACTGTTAATACATTAGGATATGTATCATTTACCCACGCTATGTATTGGCGAACAGTATCAAAGTTAGTATCGAAGGTTCCTCCAATACCTATGAATTTCATTTTGCTGTTATATCGAAGTTTGGTAAGGTCTTTAAGTTCATCCAATGTCCATGCAGGTAAGAAGTCAATGACTTCTACATCGAGGCCATGCGCCCGCAGGTAAGTAGCCATCTTGTGGCTACCGGAATGTCTTCCCAATGATGTTACAACACCAGTTTTTGACAATCCTTCAACATCGAGACCATTTGCCATGCCCCCGAGAATCATACCATCCATTAAGCTACCTTATCAATAAACCTATTTAGAAATACCCTGCTTTGTGTTTTATTTTTTTGAAAATTACGGAACCCTTTAACCAAATCACCTTTTTTATCAGACTTGACCTCTAATTCAGCATCCACAACATTAAGATTATTGCCGTTTTTGATTGCATAAAATACATCAAACTCTTTAAAATCTTTTAACTCAAAAAAATTGTTTTTAAGAAACTCATCCTTATATTTAGCATCAAATTCTGTTTTTAGTTTTGATTCTGCAAACAACTGGCAGATATCTTTTTTTGCAAAATTACCAATATGAAAATTAATTAAGTTACACTCTACGGTTGCCTTAATATGTTTTAATATAGTTCGATAAAATAAATCAGATGTATGACCCCAAAAACAGGTAAAGTCTGTACTCACTGTAGTTACACCATTTTCAGAGATAATAATTTTATCACCGATGCGTCTGTCCTCAAGACCTTTAATAGACAAAGGAGAAGTTGCACCCCCATCGGTCAAAAAGATAACATTCATAATCTCAACACGATTTTTGTTTTTGAAATCCTGAATTAAATTCCGGGCAATGAGTGCAGTCTCGGCAAGCGGCGTGCCTCCTACTATAAGATGCTTAGGTAATTGGCGGCTGTTACTTGCATACCCATTTTTTTCAGGATAGGCTATAGGTGAATATGCCTCACCCAAAGCTAATAGTTTACGAAATACTTTTTTGTATTCTGAGGCACTCAAAGAAGATGAGATTAAGTGATTCACATTTAAATCCTTATTGTCTACATAAAGTGTACCATCATGAATACCTCCATGACGTTGGGCATTTTTAATATTCCAATCATCTGAACTTCCGCAAAACATATCACTTCCTTCAGTGAAAGAATAAACATCAAACGGAATATTAACTTTTTTGCAGAAACTAATTTGAATTAATAATTGCTCAATAGTAGCCGTTAAATCTCTATACATCGAACCAGAAAAATCTAGGAATAACATCATGCCATGATTTTTACCATTGGGAACAACTGTATTTGAAAGAAAAACATCCTCAGTCAACCGAGTAGCCCAGAGTTTGTCAGTATTAAGTTTACCTGTTTTGTTTTGACGAGCCTTAGCCAACTCACTGGCTTTACGGCGCATTTCAAACTGTTGAACAAGTGAATTAATATATGGAGTATTTTTAAGATTAAATTGATTGTAAGCCTTTTCAGCAACAAATTCTGCTGAAACTGCATCAGAAAAATATTCTCGTTCAGCCCGAAATACCCCCGCAAAGTCAGTATCCCAAACATCCTTAATAGGCTTTATAAATTTGTAAGGATTTAAATTAGTAGGAAATTTAGCATAAGAAGGAGCCTTCGCACTATAATCTAATAGAGAACTTTCATTATCACGGAAGCTCTTATCAGTAATCGAGACAGGCTCATCTGAATTTTCCCCAGTTACTGCATTTTCAGATTCCTCAGACTGTTCGTCCTCAGACTCCTCAGATTCCTCAGACTGTTCGTCCTCAGACTCCTCAGACTCCTCAGACTGTTCATCCCCAGACTGCTCACCTTCAGACTGTTCATCCTCAGACTCCTCACCCTCGTCATCTTGTTCTGAATATTCTAGGGCATCTAACATAGTCTGCATTTCAGTTTCAGTTTTAGAATACTCAAACAAGTCAGACGCAATTGCCAAAACTTCTTCCCAAGTATCAGCTAGGTCGATACGATTAATGTAAAACTGTTCCTCTGCATTGAATTCAATACCAAGCATGTTGCCAATTTTGTAGTGAAGATTAATACGGTCAATAAGAGGCAAATCCTGAACTTCACGATTTTTGACACCGAAAAAGTCCTGAGCAAATAACTGACGGTAACCAGCATAAAAACTTTTGACAAGTCCTGGAAATTTACTTTTGACCTGACGCTCAATACGAGCGTCCTCAATGACGTTTAGAAACCCTTTGAAGTTTGCACCCTTATCTGCAATCTGGTCATGCCAGCCTTCAGAGGGAGTGTAAAGAGCATGTCCTACCTCATGACCAATAAGCAAGTCATATAATTCACTTGTCATATCTTTCCACATCGGGAGGATAATCTTACGATTAGACAAGTCAAAAGCGGCTGTAGGAACCCGCTGATGTTCAACAGAAATATCCTCAGTTGCAAGCAACTTTGCTAATATACTTTTTTGTGCAATATCCATAACGTCTCTCCTAACTATACCTTATTATGGCATAGTTATTCCGTAATGTCAAGCACTTATTTTGCAGTTTTGCGTTTTTTAGGTGCTGTTTTTCCACTATCTTCTGTGGTTCTTTTGTTTTTAAGGCGTTTTAGTACCTCATCACCATCAAACCAGTAGTCTTTTCCGTCAATAAGTGATGTAATTTCATCCTCAGTAAAGAAATCCTGATAGACAGTTCGTACTAATTTTTCACCCCAGGCCGCCTCAGTTTTAACTTGAGCAAGCATTTCACTACCCTTGCCATATGAGAAGGATGAGAATGTATGGAACATAAACATTGTGTGGTCAGAAACTTCACACTGGTCGCCCATTAAGAAAAGCATTGTAGCGGCTGACGCTACTAATCCTTCAGCAGAAGTAATAATTTTTGCCTGACTTTCACTCATTGCCCGCATCATTTGAATAGCAGTAAATGCATCACCACCTTCAGAATTTAGATGAAGGTAAATAATATCTGTGGGTCCCGCCTGTCTCATAATATGAAACCAATCGGTATATTTTTCAGCACCTTCAATTACACTTGAAATATAGAAATGATGTACTTTAGTAAAATCCTGTGAAATGTAACCATTACTACCGGATGATGTTGTATTAGCTGATTCGCTCATAATATCTTGTGACCGCCTTTATTCTTTCAATTTGTTTATCAATGATAGCCGTTCTATTAGGCCAATGTATCATATCCTTTTCAGGATTTTTCTTTAAGTTTAGTAAAAGCGGTAAAATTAAATCTTCAACATCACGAAGTTTAGTGGCAACATCTGCCTCTACTAACGTACGGTGTTCATCAATCATACCTGTGTTATCGGAAGACAAGATTCTACTTTCAATCTCGTACAGTTTTTTCATAATTTCATCTTTGAAATCATCAGGTACTGTTGCCTGGATAGGTTCTCTATTTGAAATTTCTACATCGTCACTATCGACAATTGTAAAACCAAAATCAAAATCATCTGACATTAAATTACTCCTTGAGCCGCCACAATTTGACGGGCTTGTTTAACTTTATTTTTTTTCAGTGCTTTCAAAGCACGGTCAAGTTTCAACTTTGAAACTCTCATAGTAAAGTTTTGCCCGAGCATGTGGTCAAACTCATGCAAGAAAACAGTTGCCGCAAGTTCTGTAAATGTCTCTGTAACTTTTTCACCTTCAGTTGAATAATAATCTACAGTTACAGATATTGGTCGTCTAATGTGTAGCCATAGACCTGGCAAACTCAAACAACCTTCTTTCGACAAAACTGTTTTTTCACTCACACCAATAATCTCTGGATTGATAATGTATCTAGTTAATTCTTTTCCGTCACCAAATGTAAACACCTTCATATCTAATCCAACTTGATTAGCAGAAAGTCCCGCACCATTCAACTCAATCTGCTTTGCAAATAGTGCATCACATACTTCTTTAGCATCATGCTTGTCAAAATCAAATAGTTCGGGTGCCTTTCTAAGAAGTGGGTCGTTAAAAGGAACGAGTTCTAAATTATTTAAATCCATTATACCATCACCGAATAATTCTGTTTCTTCTCAAATTTAATTAGACTTCTAAACTTATCAAAAAGTTGGTCGCCTTTATGTGAAATTACAAATACATTAGCATCATCGCCTATAGTATTCAACAATGTCATAACATAGTCCGTACCATTGTTATCTAAACTACTATCAAATACCTCATCAAGAATGAGCAAATTTGTAGCCGCACTATTTTTCATCTTAGCGATTGTACGCCATGTGAAAAGTAACGCTAAGTCAATACGTTGTTTCTCACCCTCACTAAAACTAGCATAAGAAAATTTATCACGGTGACGGGATTTAATTGTTTCATTAAATTTTTCATCTAAGTCAAAATGGACAAAGAAATCCATAGCCGCTAAGTATTTGTTCACTAACTTATTTATAGCAGGTAAATACTGTTTAATGATACGAGTTTTGATTCCGGTATCCTTAAGCAACGCTGAACAGGCATTTAGATAATGTTGTTCCTCTTTTTTTTCTGACTTTAAACCATTCTTAGAAGTAACCTCTTTCGCAAGCTCTTTTAACTTTACTTTTTCGTCATCAATATTTGCAACATTATTTTTTGCTTCACCTAGTTCTGCATATAATCTTTGAATGTATCTTTGATTAGTAATAATCTCATTATTTTCTGCCACGATTAGCTCATTAATCGTGGCATATTCAGCGATTAGGCTATCCAACTCTGTGAACTGACTGTCCATTTCTGTTGTTGCTTGTTCGAGTTCTTCAATTTTAGATATGCGAGTCTGTTGTATTTCTTCTTTAAATTCATGTGGGATACCCTGCTTACAGGTTGGACAATCATCATGATTTTCATAAAACTCTAACTCCCGCTGTACTTTATTTATTTGAGATTTAAACTTATCTCGGTACTGTTCAAGTTTTCTTCTTTTTTCTTCTGGATTGGCCAGTTTTTCCTTTTGCTCTGTGTGTTCCTCAAGAACTTTTTGTAACGCCGTAATTGTGTTCTCGATGCCATTAATTTCTTCCTGAATTTCTGTAATTTTTTTAGCTTTATTTTCTTCCAAAGTATCAATATATTGTTTCTGTAAAGTTGCCTTTTGTTTAGCAACCTCAACTTCAGTTTCAATATCACGAATAGTTTCCTTGAGAATATTTTGTTTGTCTTTCAAAACACTATTCATAACAGTGAATATTTGAATGTCAAGAATATCCTCAATAATCTCACGGCGGCTACCTAAAGGCAACTGCATGAAAGGTGTAAATGATGCACTGCCTAAAATAACAATTTGCGTAAACGATTTATAGTTTAGTTTTAGAATTGATTCCTCAAGATACTTTTGGGAATCTCGAATAGCCGCATCTTGGTCAAGCAAAGTATCATCACAATAAATTTCAAAAATACTTGGCTTACTACCTCGGCGAACTAAATATTCCTTATTACCTATACTAAATTCAATTTCAACAAGTAAATTTTTACCATTGATAGAATTGATAAGTTGAGGCTTTGTAATATTACGAAAAGGCTTATTGAACAACCCAAAACATAATGCATCCAGAAAAGTAGATTTACCGGCGCCATTTTCACCCACAACCAATGTGCTGGGTGAACGAGTAAATTGAATTTCTGAAAATGCATTGCCCGTAGAAAGAAAGTTCTTCCAACGTAAGGTTTGAAAATTAATCATTCTGCGTTCTGTGCCTCGACATAAAGAGTTTGAAGTACATTCTTTAGTTTATCTGGATTAAGGTCAGTCGTAATATTATCTACATATTCATTTAGAAGTGTCATTGTGTCTTCTAAATTTATGTCTTCATCACCTACCGCTTCATCTTCAAACTCTGAAAAGTCCTCAATGATTTTTAACTCAGTAAGATTACAACTATACAACTTATCAATCAGTTTGTCAAATGCCGAGAAGTCCGTTTTCTTAACAACGATTACCTTTACGCATGTACCTGTAATAGAAGAATAATCATAAGCATCAACAAATTCTCTAAAAGAACTGTCTGTGTCATCGTAATAGAATTTGTGAAATATGTTAAACGGGTTCTGGATAAATTCCAGCTCGTTAGTTTCTGTATCATAAATGTGAAACCCTCTAGGGTCATCATAATCACTCCAAGTAATTTCATAAGAGTTACCGAGATAAGTAATATTACCGCTGGTACTCCGATGATGAAAGTGACCACTGCATACCAAATCAAACTTATTAAAAATACTAGGGTCCATTCCGTGGTCGTTTGAATGCCCCTTATACATTTGGAAACCTGCAAGTTCATAATGTCCAAAGCAGACTTTAGCCTCTGTAGCATCTATTGCCTCCATCGTCTGTTGATAGTTGTCAGAACAAATCCAAGGCGTTAAAAGAATTTGTCTGCGGTCAAACGTAAGTTCAGTTACCTCTGAATATACAGTTACATTGTCATAATCCTTCAAGAGCAACTCTGGAGCATTTACTTCATTTGTATTCTTAAAATATGTATCATGATTGCCTGTAATCATATGCATCTCAAGGTCAAGGGCTTCTGCCTTGTCAAAGAAATATTCCTTACACTTTTTCAATGTATTAAAGTTAATATACTTTCTACGGTCAAAAATATCACCGAGATGAATAACAGTTTTAATCTGACGCTTTTCCAGCTCGGGGAAAAAACACTGTGTATAAAACTTCTCAAAAAAGTTATCAAATGGGATTGAATCTGACCTTGCACCGAAGTGTGTATCGGTCACTAATGCTATCTTCATATTGAAATAATCTCTCGGTCATAAATTGCAGAGTTAGCACCATGCTCACTACACTCACAACTAACAACAACACAACGACCTTTTGTCATCTCTTGAATAATTTTATCTGCGGCCCAGAATGCATGTTCAGCAAACTTTTCACAGCCTACACCATTCATGATACGAACATCAGCAAGTCCCTCATCTTGCAACATCATTAGCTCTTTAATTTTCGGGTCATTTTTATCAACAGCTAAAGTATGGTCGAACATTTTTTCCAAGTACTCTTTAAGCTCTTTGAGTCCCCCAAAGTCTACAACCCAATTCTTGTCATCAAGCACCCGTGCGGCAAATTTAAAACTAAATGATAAAGAGTAGCCGTGGATTAAACTACAGTGTGAGTGGGTCGCTAAGGGCTGCCTGAAAGCACATGAGAGCCCTCTATCGTGTCCATAGGTTTTAGTTGAGTAGTACATCAATTAATTCTCCTGCAGAAAAATATTTTTCATCTAAATATTCTCTATTCTTATGTATAGTACTTTGTATATGAGTTGTATGGAAGTCTTCCATTAACTGTCTTATGCGATTAATAATTTCATCTTTATGCTTCGTGTACCCATCCATATCACGAGTCCATTCACTATCATATTTGAATTCATCATAATACATTTCCTCGTATGACAGTCTATTTGGGACCATAGGAATGGCGCCTGCACATAAAGCCTCATAACAACCAATGCCCAATGTCTCCTGCAAGTTAGCAGAAAAAACAATCTTACATTCACCTAAAAGTTTATGATAATCCTTTTTATTTAAATTCATTTTTTGACAGAATATAAATTGATATTCCGGCAATTCATTAGCTATATCATCAAAAATATCGGGTTGTTTTTCTGGAGATAATCTATGCGGGAATAAAATAGTATCTCTTTTGTTAGTTTTTTCTGTATCTATTTTAATAGCATCTCTTAAAAATTCAAACGGCCAACCTGTTCTATGTGACTTATGTTTAAGCCCCACAACATTATAGAACAAATCAATATGAAATTCAGATGCAAACCAATTGTAGTCAAAACAATCATAAAAACTTTTTTCAGCATTGCGAACCCAATCAGCATCACCTATTAATCTACCCAAAAAATCTTGTGAGTCATAACTACCAGCATGCCAAAGACCGTGAATAGTAATATCAATACCTAACAGTTCTGCCATATATTTAAGATTAATAACACCTGGGTGCCAAGCATCAGCAAAAATAAACTGGTCACCATCTTTAATATCATTAGAAGTAAACAACTCAGCAATACGTTTTACCTGCTCAGCCTTGTAGATATTTGTACCCGAGAAATTTAAAAATGCACCAGGTGATGTACATGCCGCAATGTCTTTAGGTCCCTCAATAACCTTAACATTTAGATTGTTATTTTTAAGTAAAGCAGGAAACTCTGTTTTCCATTGAGATGTATAACGTGTTTCCACATATTCTAAATCAATCAAATAAATCATTTTTTACTATACCGCCATTCTCATTATCTTCATAAACTTCTACCTGTAATCCTCGATTGGGATACTCGGCGTGTAAGTAATCCATAATATCATTGCAAATCATTTCACATGATTTATAGTCTAACTGTAATGTACCCTCACTATATAAGGATTCTAATTCTCTTTTAAGTAGAATAAATTCTACATCTCTATCATCATGAAAAACTTCCATTGTTACATAAAAATGAAACATATGCCGATGCGGGTATTGTAAAAATTCTACGCCTGGTAAGTCTTTAGCGGCAGGATATTTGTGAATACCCTCTTTTTGAAAACTAACTTTAATGTATGTTTTTCTCATCCAAATAATCCCTCTAATGTTGCAGGTGCATGACTTTTAACAGCCATTGACTTCATACTACCACCCAGATACTGGTCTGATTCCCAACGACGGAAATCCTCCAATGTCTTTATATTATACAAGTTTCTGAACTGATGTTCAAGCCCCAAGGAAGCCGAAAAGCGAATAATTTCTTCTGGGTCAACCATAAGAGTCTCAATGCGCTCCATAAAGTTACGCATACTGGATAAGATAAGAAGGTAACGACAGCGTAACCAAGTATGAAAAGTTCCTCCCTGTTCCACAAATGCACCTGAACCCATACCCATAACCTTATGAAATTCTTCAAGTGTACGCATTACTGGCTCAACTTTTTCAATTTCATTATACATTGTCTGATACATATCACACATTGCTCTAGGGAAATTATGTGTTTTACCATTCATAAAATATAAGCCCGTCTCTGCGGCACGACTATGTGTTGTGCTATCATACGAGATTTCAATGTGGTCATACAGGCCGTTCTGACAAAATATAAGATAAGGGAGAAGCCTTCGAGGAGAGCCAACACCTAGAATATGAAGATGTAATTTGCCTTCTTCATTACGCAAAGGAATTTGACTCGCAATAAATGCACGTTTAACATCTTCTAAAGGACCTGTACCCAATGCCGCCGCACCCATAGCAATACCACCTATGCGTGATTGTAGTTCTTGTGGAACCTGAGAAAGCAACTGTTCTGCCCAAGACATATAAGTGTCATAACAATTACCCTGTAAAATAATAAAAGGTCTACACTTACTGTTCTGTTCTACAATAATTTCCAATTGACGTTTAACATTGCGACCTGTTTTTCGAGCCATTTCTTCGTGGTTCTCAGCATCCCAATATCTTGCAGACACATCGTTTCTGTCAGACCTACCATTAGAAAGAACAACAGGAATTTCATCAAAGCACATTCCTATATCTGCGGACTTTGCCTGATTATAATAAATCTGTTCTTTAAGTTCATCTGTGATTTTTTTACCGAGAGTAACAATTTGTAGTCCCCCCGAATCAGCATGAATGTTATGAATTGCACCAACATAAGGTTGGAATCTTTCACCAAAACTTTTCTCCTGAAAGGCATTATACAAAACAGAGAAAGTATGACTATTATGATTATGCACAAACTTTCCAAATAAATCTCTAATCATAGCAACATTCTCAGGTGACTGTGATACCTGAGGATTA
>Ga0222719_10003673_pt1 | contig 13587 bp, 24 predicted proteins | sample C33_34DmetaG_FD_165039 | JGI IMG/M metagenome (GOLD analysis project Ga0222719, IMG submission 165039) | Estuarine water microbial communities from San Francisco Bay, California, United States - C33_34D | ecosystem: Environmental > Aquatic > Marine > Unclassified | place: USA: California...
ATCAAGATCTGGAGCCTTTCCACACTCAGCAAGAACGAGACCCATATTATGGTAACCAATATCTATGGCGAGTACCTTCATGTCTTTATATTGCACCACCTCTTAAAGTCCTCTTCTCCAAACCCCACATATCCAGGTGCACCAAGTCCGCTCCAATGCCATATTTTGTGCATACCAACTGGTGATACAGGTGGTTCTTCGTCAGGTATACGATGTTCAGCCGAGAAATCGTAGGCGTCCCTTACAGATGGAAACTTCATGTCTGACATGACAAGAAATGTGTCTTCGATATTGCGAGGTTTATCGGCATTTTTTAGACAGTGGTCGTAACACGCACTCACTTTTCTAAGGGAAAATCCACCGTTACCAACTCTGCGTTGTTTTTCAATAGGAACACTATGCAAAGGTAAAAGTAATTGTTCATAGCCAGCTAATGATCCATAAAATGGGGCACCCACGTAGTCGTAGTCAAAATACTTCTCATCAATTTTTCTAAAAATGTAAGCATCCCATGAAGTCACCAATACATGAGATGATGTAAGTCTCTGATGAAACTCTACAGATGTCATAAAATGTGAAAATTCAGCAACTGATCTTAAAGGATTCCATGTGATAACAACATTCGTCCAATCTTTTGTATATTCTTTCATAGCATCTATATTTCTTGGTGAGCATATGATATGAAGGCCAGCATCAGTACCACCATACACATGAGCCAGATTCCATAGATTATATTTACACATTTCAGTTCTGTGCCCCTCAACAAACAGAATTGTGAGTTTATCTGGATGCTGTTTCCACACCTTTTGGTGGGATTCTGGTTCCTTTAAAGATCGTAGATGTTCTTCAAACCACATTTAAAATAACTAACTACAACCTTTTAACTACTTTAAAGCTTATCCCATTTAATATTAATAGATGAGAAGTTTTAAAGATTTTAGGGGTGAAATATTATTTAATGTAGATACACCCCCATTTGAAATAAAACAATGTTTTTCAACTTTAAATGAAAGACATGTTTTGCGAGGACTTCATTGTAGCCCGTACCCAAAATTCATAACAGTAAATAGTGGTAAAATATTTGATGTTGTAGTTAAACCAGATGGAACTTACGACGCCTATAATTTAAAAAAGGGTGATTCACTTTTTATTGAAGCCAATTGTGCGCATGGATATTTTTGTTTTGAACAAAGTGAAATTATTTACTTTTTGGGTGGTACATTTGATCCAGTATTCGATAAAAATTATTTATGGAACGACCCAATTTTAAATATACAATGGCCAAAAGAAACCGAAAGCGCAATTATTTCACTAAAAGATGCAAGTGGTTCATTATTTAAGAATATTGACACTGTTATTCTCGGGCATAATGGTTATATAGGAAAAGAGATACTAAAATATACACCAAATAGCATTGGTTTAGATGTACGACTAGAAAATTTAAATGAATTGAAACGATGCTTCGGTACGCTAAAACCAAAAAATGTTATATGCGCTGCTGGTATTTCTGGAAAACCAACAATAGATTGGTGTGAAAGTCATAAACATGAAACAATATTTACAAATGTAACATGTCAATTAAACCTCATACACCTGTGCAAAGAAATGGGTATTCATTTGACCATAATTGGTTCTGGTGCAGTGTACAATGGTGATAAATTATTTACAGAAACAGATGAACCAAACTTTAAGGGGTCGTTTTATTCTAAATGCAGGGTTATTTTGGAAGAAATCATAAGAAGCACATATATGGAAGATGTATTGTATTTAAGGATTTTATACCCCATAACAGCTGATAAAAATAGTAAATGTTTCATTGAAAAATTAAAAAGTAGAGCATCAAATATTCATAATACGCGCATAACTGTTAGTATTTTACCGTTGCTCTTACCAGAACTCCAAAGTATTTTGGATCAGAAAATCACAGGTATATTAAATTTCGTAAATGATGGGGTGACATCACCTTCTGAGTTGTTAAGTATGTTAAATATAGAACACAAGGTAAGTCACGAGAAAACAAACAGGGGTACTTGTTGTCTTGATACATCAAAATTGAAAGAATATATAAATGTCGAGGGTGTTAGATTAAAATATCCACAAAACATAAATGAAGATTAAGAACAAGGCCAAAAATCAAATCCTGATGTCAGCCGTTGTTGTGCTTGCTCTCGTTTTGGGTTACATGTGGTTCAACCCCAAAGTGGTTGAAGTTCCAGTAGAAGTGCCAGTGATGCCAGTACCACCACGCATTGAGATGGAGCAGCGCCGCCCACAGCGTGAACCAGAATTCAGAAATGCACCAATTAAGCAGTACAAACCTGGCTTCATGCAACAAATGGGTATTATTACAGGTAATGGAGAGACCCTCCCACTCTATGGCAAGGAGGTGCGGGGACGTCGCGATCGCTACCACTACTACACAACAACTGGGGGTGAAAACCTCTACGCTGTACCAGTGAGTCACAATGCAAGAGATTGTATGGAGGACATTGGATGTGAAGAACTGTATGGGAATGAAACAGTTTCAGTAACTGGTAAAACTGGTTCATACGCGGTGAATTTGTACAGAACAGATGACTTTTTCTAAGCTGAAAGTTTCTTGACACGTTTTATCGTATCATTTACAAGACTACTTGTGGCTGAACTACTACACAGACAGCAGACAAGCATCGCCATAAAAACGGGAGGTGTTTTGATTGGACTTTTTGAAGCTCCATATGCTATCATGAAAGAGCAACAGAGCCACGACAACAAACTTGACAACATAGTCATGGAGAGGGGCTCATCTTCGGTTGCCTTTTTGATACCAAATATTGCGAGAAGAGGATATATCAAAAAGATCATTTAGTATACACTAACAAAAATTATTTCGCAATCTCATGATTATATCAATCTCCCTTCCCTGAAGTCCTGGATTTCTTGAGAGTTTAGCCTTAAGTCTCAAGAGTTCCAAAACTGTGTCATCGTCCAGGGTTTTGAAAAAGTCTCTAAATTCTTCCCAGTCCCTTATTCCCTTCGCCTCTTTTTGAGCTTGAACATATGGCCATGTGTGTCTTCGGAGAGTGGCCAGCTCCTCTTCAAGTTGTCTAATGCGAGGGAGAAGTACCTGTGTTATGAGCGCCCTCGTTTCCATTCATTTAAAAATGTGGCACATCTTTAAGATATGCTCCGCTATGCCGCTCTAAACCATGAATTACCAAAAGTTATTAGGGATGTGTACAGGTCAGGATCAAAAGTTATTTTAGACTATGCCAGAGAGAATTGCGATCCCATAGACGCACAGCACGTTAGTGACATTAATATGAAGATGATGACAACTGTGCCAGGTTCAATGTTTGCCCTAAAAATGACATCATTTGGCTCAAGAAGCTCACCGCATTTGGCGGTGGCTCACATGAAAAAACTCATCCAACATGGAATCAATAATAATTGTCAGATTTGTATTGACGCTGAAGATGTATTGTATCCCAAAGAAACATATGACATGATGTTAGAATTCAATAAGTATCAACCCCATGTTTTCAAAACATATCAGATGTATCGAATCACCGCACTCAAAGAACTTGAATTAGACCTTCGCGCTGCGGAAAAGAATGGGATACAACTTGGAGTCAAATTGGTGCGCGGTGCGTATTTGGGAAGGCAGGGCGGTCTCCTCTCCAACAAAGCAGCCGTAGACAAATCATTTAGAGATGGACTCAATATGTCCCTTGGTGCGGGTGACAATGTACATACTCTCTTGGCGACACACAATTCAGAAGATATTAAACACGCGCGAACCTGTCCACACACGAGATACAAAATTGCCCAACTTTTGGGTATGGGTGAAGACTTTCCAGATTATCGTTATGTACCATTTGGATCCTTAAGTGAACTCACTCCCTACTTATTCAGAAGATTTGTGGAACGACTTAAATGGTCTTAAAAATATCTTCCGATAGATATTTAATGGTGAGGACACTCAAGAGGTTTGGGTACTGGTCTCCACCTCCTTCCAACCCTACACGCCGCAGATACAACATCGCCGCAGCTTCTCGAAGTGAGGAAATCCACTATGAAATGAAGAAGGCGGAAATTACACGCGTCGCTCTCCAACATATGTATGAAGCACCCTCATTGAGGGAACAAAAACAAATCACCACAAGGCAGATGCGTCTCAAGATGATTCTACACGAAGCTCTTGATCTTGCGCATTCAATTTGCGAACATCAAGACGCTCAAGAGTGTCTCTGGGCATGGGAAATGGTTGATGAAATTGATGATGCCGCCTCAAGGGCAGGTGTCCGCTACTATTAATTTCCCAACCTATATTAAATGGAGTACGAAAAACTCAAAGAAAAGGTCAAGAACCTTGGCTTCAGGGTGACCAAAGATGTCAAGGGGAAACGGGTCAGACTTTCAAAGAAGGAGCTCATGGCAAAGTTGCCAAAGAAGAAGACGAAGGGTGAGCCAAGTCTCGAAAATCAAGCTAAGAGCGCCAAAAAGTTCATCAAGGTGTGTAAAATGGTTCTCAAGGAGGCTGAACCCACGCAGCCGAAGGCGCCACGACAAGCTGTCCGCACTTCCCCAAGAAGAATGGCACCCCCACCTCCACCTCCACCTCCGCCAAGACCCATGAGTCTCAACCCAAGAGCTGCCCTTATGGCGGACCTTAAGGCTAACCTAAAGAAGCGTGGTTTAGCTAATAATTAGACGAATTTAATCCCAAACTTCTTTGTCATGAACCTTTGTACCTCTGGAATTGTTGGTTGACTCCAGAGATACCAACGTGACCAAAAACCAGCTCCGTCGATACCGCTCATCTTCCAGTCTTCTTTGTCACTCTTGTTTACGTCCCGCATCATCTTGTGAATCTTTTTGGGGTCTCTTTCAGCCACGATGCGCTTTGGAACTTGACCACCGTGTCTCAAAACATATGAGCGCATACGCGAAGGATTCTTGTGTTTGGTGTAGTCTGAATATCCACTGGCACCAAAGTCAACAGTCCTACCGTCACCGAGGATTGCCCTGAACTTCTTCTTTTTGTCAGGGCTTCGAACGATTTTGACGTACATACTTACAATTTACGAGTAATTTATTTTTGGCACATGCTGCAGTAGCCTTCCTTCTTCGCTTCTGGGAAGAAGAAGAGGCGTTCGTCACCACGCTTGACACGGTACATGTGATCGTACATGTGAAGGAGACCAATGGCGAGCATCGCAGTGGAGACAACAGCCTTGTTCATCTTACGCACTGACCACGCATAGTAGAGGATCATCGCGAGGATGGTCAATTGGACGAGGGACAACTTTGGCAACACTGGCATCACAAAGCGCTGCTCAACATCCTGGACTTCGTTGGTGGGCTCTGGGGCATACTTTTCCATTCGCTTGCCGTAACCTGGCATTTTTATTTTATACTGAGAAATTAATGTGGCGCCTCCTCTGGGTACCAGTGTTTCTCGTACTCCATGATTATCTGAAGTCTCCCATAGATAGACTGTACTTTCAAAATCCACTCAGGCCACTTGTTGGGATGCGAAACACACTCGTAGACATTGTATTACACAAGTTTGAGTATGACACACTGGATTACCCCAACCTTTGGTTTGTCAAGGCAAACTACAATAAAATCCTGTTTGAATATGAGAAAGGTCTGGGGAACGCAAAGAAGAAATACTTTCATGATCTCGATCCCTGGTTCAAGAAGAACAAGAAGTACTACTATTACGAGGTCAAGGACTTTCCCGAAGTTCAAAAAATAATTGATCAAATTCCATGTGTGGATAAAGAAACCGCCAAGTTTGCCGTCATAGATGGTCCCATGACCATACCCGCACACCGCGCCGAAAGTAATCTCATGTTGAGATATCACCTCACGATTAAAGGCGGCAAACATTGCGTGCTCTATACCTCAAATGGTGGGCACCTCCACAGTCCAGGAAACGACTTTTTATTCGACCATTCTCGATTCCACCGCCTTGTCAAACGCAGCTTGGAGAAACGAGTGGTTCTTATTTTGGACATCCATAGATTCTAAGTGATGTCTACAGACCGCCTTGTAACAATCATGACCACCAACAAGTTCCAACTCATCATTCTGGACGATTCTCTTCGTGAATGGTCCAGGTGTACCGTCGTTACAATCCATACAAAGTGCGGAGAGTTTCACAACATCACTCGCCATTGGAATACAATCAAGAACTTCCCCAAACTTTCGTTGTTTGTAGTCACCATCGAGTCCAGCTATGATGACAGACTTTTTAAGGAACAGACACATTTGGACAAAGTCTCTGAGTTGCGTAAAAAACTGTGCTTCATCAACAGCTACAATATCAGCATTACAGAAAGATTCCTTTATGATACAATGAGAAATGTGAGGAACTTTCAGACATGGAAACTCCACACCATCGTGCGTCTTAAGGACTTCTTCAGAAGACCGAGTATCTTTTGAAGAATTAATGACAACAATTTTTTTGCCTATGACTTTGTAGCGCTTAAGTCTCCGAATGAGTTCAGAAGTTTTACCAGAAAACATATTTCCCATAATAATTGTCAGACCCATCTCACCTTTCTGTAAAATAATCTCATATTTTTATAATGGTTGATATCCAAAGGTGTTATTACAATGGACACAAGGGATGGATGTCGGCCAAGTCGGGTAGAGTTCGTTTCGGCAAGAAGATCTTTCCAAACATTCTTGCTGCCGTTAAGTACCTGGGTCGGTCATGATTCGGAACATCATACCACTAACGATTAAACCTAAAACTGTCGATAATAAACAACATGTACCAGAATTGTCTCTCCAGCTCATTGAAATAAATCTACATAATAATTAAGATGCCCCTGACGGATCAGGAGATTGCCAAAAAAGTGAGAGAACTGCGTAGAACTGAGGGTAAGATCTATGCACCACTCAAATACTTTCGGGGTCTTAGAACCCTCAAGTCTGTGGAGACGCGCTACAAGAAGATGCTCAAGAAGGATTACAAAGACTTTAAGACTGATAAGGGTGTGAAGACTCGCACTTCTTCATATACCCAAAAGTTTAGAAAGAAGTACGGATCTGAAGTAAAATCACTCCCAGAGATTGCGAAGGCTACAAAGATTCCTCTCAAAACTCTCCAGACCGTTTATAATAGAGGTCTTGCCGCGTGGAGAACTGGTCACAGACCTGGTGCTTCTCCACAAGCTTGGGGCTATGCCCGTGTCCATAGTTTTGTAATGAAGGGAAAGACATATTACACAGCCGATGCGAATTTACACTAATTAAGCCCATGTATATCCTTTATATGTATTTTGTGGTGAACAGCAGTTGGTTGCTCTTTTTATATTTGAATCTCCTGAACATCTACCACCTTCTGCATAAGTTTTTTGGGTCTTAAGACACTTGCCACTACCGTCATCACAAAATGGTCGAGCATCTTCGTCGAGTAATATCCATTCACCTTCACACGGAACAGTTGCTCTGTCTACCCACTGAAATCCCTTTTTCTTTCCATACTCTGAACAGCACCACTCTGCGCTTGTTCTGGCTATATCACCTTTACAAATACCACCCGTGTAGTTTGTTTTAGCGGTTTGAATACAACCCGTTAATTCATCCGAAGGAGTCGGTCCAACTGAAGGACCGGTTTTCTTCTCATCATCATCGCCACCCATCATGAATACGGCGCCTGCTGAGTATGACATCAGCAATACAGCAACAACACCAATTATGGCACCCTTGGACATTTTATATTATATTACTGATATTTTTTTGGTAGTAACCAATTTTTAAGTACCTAAGTCACCTCACCTATACCAAAAAGTCACAAGTCTCAAACATGAACTCTCAATCTATTGCCACCTACATTGCCAACCTTGAAAAGGAGAACGCCGATCTCAAGAAGCGCCTTCAACAATGTGAAGAAGAAAAAGCCCTTCTTGAGTACGAAACTATGCTTCAATACGCAGAGGTCAGTGATGACGAATCCATTGCGTCTAATGACAGTGACGATGACGAAGATTTCTTTGTTTCTTACAATGTGGAACTCACGGATGCTTTTGATAAGCTTGCTCAAGAAGAAGAAAATGAATTCAAACAAGCTGTTTATGAAAGGGCTGCCAATACCATCTACCGCCTCGATTTCAAGGTGAAATATGGCGAACAACTTGCCCACCTACCGGGTATTGGCAAAGGTATCATCAGAAAAGTGAATGAATTTCTCAGAACTTTTGATACCAATGAAAATATCGCGGATCAATTGGAAACACTTGCCGATATAGAAGAAGACTACCATAAGTCTTCTGCTTACCAAAACGCAGCTGACACTATTCGCAAACTTCCATTTGAAGTAACGAATGGCACTGAACTTTTGAAGATCCCAGGTATTGGTCGAGGCATCGCCAACAAGATTGATGAGTACATCGTGACTGGTGAGATTAGGAAAATTTCTAAGCATATATCACAATAGATGATTTGGATAGTATTCCTTCTTTCACTTGTGGTGAATGTGTTGGTTGGGTACTACATTTCCGCACAAAAAGGGAATGGTACAGGTGGTCCAATCTATGATCTCGGGTTTCATCTTCTCCCAAATTGGGAGAAACATGAACACCTCCCAGATTACCTCCTTGCTGTACCCATCCTTTTCCTCCTTTACGCATGGCCCTCGTGGTCGTCAAAAAAGAAGAATGATTATCTTCTACTCATGACCCTCATGTACTTTGCAAGAGCCGTGTGTAACGCAGTGACTGTGATGCCTTACACAAAGCAAGAGCCTTGCAAGCTTAAACCAAGATTTGCATTTTGTAATGATTATACATTTTCGGGTCATACAACCCTCAGCGTCGTAACTTCAAACTTTGTAGGTGCCCCTCTCTGGCCCATGTGGCCCGCGATTTCATCGGTCGTATCCGTCCTCACTCGGGATCACTATACCCTTGACATTGTCCTCGCATGGATCCTCTTCTTTGCTCTCAAGTGTAACGTCGTCAGATGATAAAAGCATCTTACGAACCTCTTCGTAGACAACTGTGAGGAGGGCAACTTTGTAGGCAAGGAAACCCATGAGAGTTGCGCCATAGTCAAAATCAAACCCAAACGGAGCATTATTCCACATAGTTTCAAAAATAGCGGTACCCACGGGAACCAATAACTGTTTTTGAAATGGTGAAGGATTTTCAATATTATCCACACTTTTTGTGAGTAGACCGATGTAGGCGAGCGACGATGCCACCCCTAATGTAGCGGATACACCCTCTTCTGCGCCATGTGTAATGAAATAGACAGATGAAAGTGCAGTACCGTAGCCCAGAGTTGTTCTACGAATTTTGGTTTTGAGTTTTTCGTAGTCCGATTTTGGTACACTCGCCTTGACAACGCAGTTGTGAACTTTCATTACCATAGGAACGAACTAATTTTCTAAGTGTCTAATAGGTATGTATCGAAGTTATCGATCTCCAGGAGGAGGTGGGGGTGGTACATTACTACTCTTACTACTCATGATGTTACCAGTAATGGCGGCTGTAGCCTATGTGGGTTACAAAAAGTACAAGGGTGAGGATCCATTTGACTTTTTAGGTGAAGACAAAGCACCAACTTTTGAGTACAAAGTCGTAGATGGTGTAGCCAAACTTACCAAGATAGAACCTTCAGACTGTAGTGGAACTGAATATGTCAAAAAGAAGTCCTGTCACAACAGGCAAACAGGTCAACTCTTAGACGGAACCACTGGTAAATGTGGCGAGGGTGTTGAAGAATGGGTTCTCGATCCAAATGCATCAGGTTACAAGGCGGCCATTGGTGATGGTAAATGTGAATCTGACTTTAGACCATGTAATATTGTGTGTGACGAACCTTGTAAAGGCGATTCATGGATTGAGGGGCCATGTATGAGAGATGGTGTCGTCCTGGATGGTTCGGAAGCGGATAAATGTGGACGAGGAATGCGTACATATACTCTTGATGAAAATGCACCAGACTATAAAGAAGCGCTCGGTAAAGGTACATGTGTAAAGAATTATGCTTCTGCGTGTGACGTCGAATGTCCCGCTAACGCCGTTGCACCACCAGCGTGTGTATATTCAAGTACTTGGCAAAGAAGTGCAAATGGGTGTGTGGTATCAAAAGAAGATAGAGCTGCACTGGTTGGTTATGATCAACAGGGTTGGCAAGAATATTTTAAACTCGCATTAGAAGCTGAAAATTGTACAGGTGAAAAAAGACTTTCAGAATGGGAAACGTGTACAGGTCCACCTGGTCCCGTCAATTGTGAAGGAACTTGGGGTCCAAATGGTGGTTGGGGAACATGCACAGGTTCTTGTGGTACACAACCATCACAATCTAGGACGTATAGCGTGACCAAAGAAGCCGCACACGGTGGAAGTCAATGCCCATATTCAGATGGTGAGACCCAAACTAGAAATTGCGGAACTATCATACCATGCCCAGTAGACTGTGAAGGATACTACACAGATCCAGCATGTCCAACAGCGTGTGGTACTGCAAAAACCACTGTAAAAAGGAATTGGATCACTACAAAAGCTCAAGTGGGTACGGGTAAGGCGTGTCCACCCGCGACTAAAGACAAAACTTGTCCAGCGACTACTGTGTGTCCAGTGGATTGTGCAGGCTACTATACAGATCCAGCGTGTCCAACGGCATGTGGAAAGGCCGCGAGTACTCTGACAAAGAAGTGGGTTACTACAACAGCTCGAGTGGGTAAGGGTAAGGCGTGTCCACCAAGTACAAAGTCAAAGTCATGCCCAGCAACGGGTGTGTGTCCAGTGGATTGCCAGGGCTACTACACTGATCCAGCGTGTCCAACGGCATGTGGAAAGGCCGCGAGTACTCTGACAAAGAAGTGGGTTACTACAACAGCTCAAGTGGGTACAGGTAAGGCGTGTCCACCAAGTACAAAGTCAAAGTCATGCCCAGCGACTAAGGAGTGCCCACCATGTATATGGAATGAGTGCAAGGATTGGTCTTGGGACGGCGATCCATGCTATTACAACAGAAAGGGGAGTATTTCAAGTATGTATTGGGATAATGGCATGAGTTCATATGAATTGAAAGGTGGTTGTGAAAATTGGGAAATGAGAGCATATGATAATAAAAATTTTACAGGTGATTACTTTGTAATGGAAAGAGGTGGTCGTAAAAATGTACCTAATGGTTGGAACGATCGTGTTGGCTCAGTGAAAGCTGTACCTAAATAAAGATTACAAACCCAAGTACAATAGAAATGAGCCTTCGCATTAAGAAGCTTACCCCAAATGCTATTATTCCAACTCGTGGTTCTGGTGGTGCTGTTGGATACGATTTGTACAGCACTGATTCGGTTGTGGTCCCTCCGACGCATCGCGCATTGGTCGGGACAGGTATAGCCATGGTTTTGCCAAACGGTGTCTATGGTCGTGTTGCTCCACGTTCAGGTCTCGCTGTGAAGCACGGCATCCAAGTTGGCGCTGGCGTTGTGGATCCAGACTATACGGGCGAAGTCAAAGTCGTTCTCTTCAATCATGGAGACAAAGACTTTGAGGTAAAAAAGGGGGATCGCATCGCACAACTTATCCTCGAAAGATGCGAGACACCCGAAGTTGAGGAAGTTGGTACAGTTGAAGACACCGAGAGAGGTGCGGGTGGGTTTGGTTCCACTGGTGCCTAAATCAATCGAACTTGTCACAGTGCCACAATGACTCCGCTGTAGGCATGAAGAGAATACCCTTTCGCATGGTCATGAAAAGTTTTGCATGCTCGACGTTTGGGTATGTCCACAAGAGCCATCGTTCCCAGTAATCTGCACGAAAATAGTCTTCCCAGTCTTCTTGGTCACTTTCATCAACCATAAGCATACCCCGCTGAATTTCATGGGGATCCGTTTCAATGCGGAGTTTTTTTGGTATCACAGCACCATGTCTAAGAAGGTGTGCTCGCATGAGACGAGGGTTTCCATGGTCGGTGTAGTCTGGGGAACCTTTGGCTCCAAAATCAATAGCCCGCTTGTTTGGTAACATCACTCTGTACTTGTGTGTAATTGATGGGCTGGATTTGAAGACGACGTGCATATACTGTAACTTACTTTTTAGTTTTAATCTTTTTTAACACGATGAACTCAAGATCATTCTTCTTCACCTTGTTGCGGGTCAATGGATTTATGAACAAAGTCATGTTACCATTCGCATTAATAGCACTCGTCATAGACATTCTCGCCATTTTACGGAAAGAGTTTGGTGCGAGGTACAATTTGTTAATACGCACAGCCTTTTCACCAGACTTGAAGTTATTTGCGGAAATTGGATCCATTGGAAGATTTTTTACATTCACATTCTTCCAATTGATTTTATTTGTATTCTTGTTTTCATTAGCGTTCTTCTTCATACGCTTTTCATTCTTGATATAGTTTGACGCATTTGGTCTCTTGTTCCCATTGTTCCCAAAGTTAAGACGACGTGCGAGTCCCGCATTCGCGAAAGACATGCGCGCCCTTCGCATGCGCCTGAGGTTAGCTACACGGGATCTGATCTGACCCACATTGTTCTCATTTGTGTTTGAGTTGTTATACGCAAAGTTTCGAACAAGACCTCTGGCGCCGTTGTAGTTCTCCTCGTTATAGTTATTATTTGAGTTTGTGTTGATCCGCACCGCGTTGTTATTGTTCATCTTACAATTTATAAAGATTTAAATTGATGTGTAACCATGAAGACATATACATCCCTTGATGGTATCAAAATTAAAGTGGGTGAGACCGCGAGGGAGAATGATGACTTAACTGGGTCGAGTTACCCACATGAATGGTGGCTACATGTAGACGGTGGCCCTGGAGCACACGTTGTTGTGTGTTACGAGGGGGATACAATTCCCAAAGAAACGAAAAGGGACGCAGCATTCTTGGCAGTACATCATAGCAAAGTGGGAAATGTAAAGATGGTGAGGGTCAACCTCACACGCGTTGATCAAGTTATGAAATGTGATCGTATAAAAAATCATGGTCAGGTCTACCTTGATGGGGAAGTTATGCAATTGAACGTATTTCCAAACAAGGAAAAGGAAAGACTTGATAGACTCTTAAAAAATAGGTGCAATAGTTAACAAATGAACCATCAAGATTGGAACCCCGTTGTTATTCATGGAGCGAAACATTCTATTTCGCGACCCGCCCGCCCTCACCGTGAAGTCACAAAGGAGCAGAAGTTGGATCAAACGGAATTGGGGACTCACAAAAAGGTGGGTCTCACGATGGCGAAGGCTATTCAAAATGGGCGCATTGCTAAAGGTTTCAAAACACAAAAAGATTTAGCAGTGGCGATTGGAGTTCCAGCTAACATAATCAATTCATATGAATCTGGGAAGGCGATTCCAGACAACACAATTCTTCAAAAACTGAGAAGAGTCCTGGGAGTTAAGCTCTGAAAGTCGCACGTCTTCGTGCTTGATTCAATACACGGTTCATGTGTCCCTGGCTAATTTTCTGAAGTTGCTCATAGCTCAAAGGTGTTCGTATGTAGTTCTGAAACCATTTCTGTGAGCCATTCGACGCAAGTTCTTCAACTTGGCGAGTTTTTGAGAGTCTTGGACTCTCTTATTAACTTTTGATGTGACACGGTTATCTTCTTGGCGTTGTCT
>Ga0222719_10003675_pt1 | contig 13584 bp, 11 predicted proteins | sample C33_34DmetaG_FD_165039 | JGI IMG/M metagenome (GOLD analysis project Ga0222719, IMG submission 165039) | Estuarine water microbial communities from San Francisco Bay, California, United States - C33_34D | ecosystem: Environmental > Aquatic > Marine > Unclassified | place: USA: California...
AATGCAGTTGGCCGATGGGACCAAGGTGGGCAACCATCCTGATTTCATTAAGGCATTTGCAAAAATGGCTGAGTTCAGGCAAAGTGTGACCAGTGAAGACACGGTTTCTGATGCACCTTCTAGCAGCATGGTGACACGTCAGTCAGCGCAGCAAGAGATTGATGCGATTATGAACGACAAGTCACATGCGTATTGGGACCGCAAAAACGTGATTGGCCGTCAACAGGCCATTGAGCGTGTACAAGATTTGATGGGCGTTCTGCATGGAACAGGATGATTTGGTCCAAGTACGCCTTGAGTGCTTACGTTACGCGATTGAGTTTGGAACCGCGCGTGATGTTGTGAATCCGGCCCATCTTGCCGACAGGTATTATGATTGGGTCATGCAGGGTAGCGGGGTAGCCCGTCCTGCCGACAACCGGAAAGACGGTGGCCGCAAGCAGGTCCGAAAAGCTAGGAGTGTCCGAGAGGGTAGCACACCGGAATCTAGTGCAACTGTAACGTAGAAGGAGAGACATTATGTCTACTCAAGTAACTACGGCATTTGTACAACAGTATTCTGCGAATGTGCAGATGCTTGCACAGCAGATGGGTTCCCGTCTGCGTGAAGCTGTACGCATCGAGAATGTTGTTGGTAAAAATGCCTTTATCGACCAAGTTGGTGTTGCCACTGCGCAACTGCGTAGCACCCGCCACGCCGACACCCCTCAGATGGATACGCCTCATGCGCGTCGTCGTCTGAGCCTAGCATCGTATGAGTACGCCGACCTTATCGACGACCAAGACAAGGTTCGTATGCTCATCGACCCAACCTCGTCCTACGCTCAGGCAGCCGCTGCTGCTATGGGTCGTGCAATGGACGATGTTATCATCACCGCATTTGACGCTGCTGCCAGCACTGGTGAAACCGGCTCTTCTTCGACCGCTTTCGACACAAACCAGGACGTAGGCGTAGCTGTCGGTGGTGCTGCAACCAACATGAACCTGACTAAGCTGCGTGAAGCCAAGAAGCTGCTGGACCAGGCCGATGTTGACCCGTCGATTCCTCGCTACATCGTCATGGGTCCGAGCCAAATCCACGCACTGCTTGCTGACACCAGCGTTACCTCAGCCGACTTCAACACTGTGAAGGCTCTGGTACAGGGTGAAATCAATCAGTTCATGGGCTTCAACTTCATCATGTCGAACCGCCTGTCGGTTGATGCTGATAACGTCCGCACTTGCTTTGCTTGGGCGGAAGAGGGCGTTGCCCTTGGCGTCGGCAAAGACGTATCGGCTCGTATTGATGAGCGTGCAGACAAGGGTTACGCAACCCAAGTCTATTACTGCATGGACATCGGCGCTACACGGATGCAAGAGAACATGGTTGTTCGCATCAAGTGTGACGAAGATGACCTTGACGGCGCAGCAGCATAAGGGAGATTGAGAGATGACAACCAAAAACTCAGACCTCATCGCCAACCTTGAGGCTCTCCCGCAGGTTGCCAACAACGCTTCTGAGCTTGGCGGACGCGTCCGTATTGCTCAAGGTAATGTTGCCCTAGCTGCGACCGACACTAACGATGACGACATCGTTATGCTGGCCCCTGTTCCGACTCACGCGACCCTCGTTTCGGTTCGTGTTGGTTCGGACGCACTCGGCGGCTCTTGCACCTACAACGTCGGCTTCTACACCAACGATGGTGTGGTTGTTGACGAAGATGCACTTGCCACTGATGTTGCTGACGGTGCCGGTGTTGCGGAACTCCGCTATGAGGTTGCTAACCTCAACACAACTGGTCAACAGGTGTGGGAACTGGCGGGCCAAAGCTCTGACCCAAGTGACGTATACTACGTTGCTGCTACGTTCAGTGCTGAAGGCGCTTCTGCCGGTGACATGGCGTTCATCATTGAGTACGTCGTAGACTAACCAGATAGAGGGGGCGGGCTTGAAATCCGCCCCTTCTTACTCCATCCGGGGGACGGATGAATGGAGTTTAACAGGGACTTCAGATACGACTTGAAAGTCGGGCAGATGGCGGAGAGCTGGTTGGCCGACATACTCATGTCAAAGACCATTGAGATTAAGAGGGACTTTAAGGCTTCACGAACCGGCAGGGTGTTTGTGGAGTTTTTTTCTAGGGGCAAGCCGTCAGGCATAGACACAACAGAAGCAGACTTCTGGGCGTTTATCATAGACGGCGAAACTGTGGTAATATTGCCAACAGCACGGCTGAAAGAGCTTGTGCAGGAAGCAAAAGACGAAGGCAAGATTTGGAAGGGCGGCGACTCTAACACGAGCCAAGGCGTCCTTATAGATTTGGAAAGGTTAGTGAAGTAATGCCATCCGTAGTTGATATCTGTAACGAGGCAATGGACCTGTTGGGTGCAGCTACAATTACTGCACTAACTGAAAACTCCAAGGAAGCGCGACTGTGTAACCGCCGGTTTGAGACTGTGCGTGACGCAGTGCTGCGCTCTCACCCTTGGAATACTGCAATCACCCGCGCAACACTGGCCAAGGACTCTGAGGCACCTGCCTTTGGCTTTGCCAACCAGTTTACGCTCCCGACCAATCCGTATTGTTTGCGAGTGCTGTCATTTTGGAACAGCAACGTGGACAGCGAGATTGCTGCTTATGACAGCCAGGTCATGTTCAAGATTGAGGGCCGCAAGGTTCTGAGTGACGAAGGCACTTGCAAGATTACCTACCTTGCACGCATCACGGACACAGAGACTTACGACTCGCTGCTTTCCAGCACCATCGCCCACAAACTAGCCGCCGAGACTGCGTATGCCATTACAGGCAGCACCACGGTCAGTCAGGCAATGCAACAACTGTATGAGGTAAGGCTGCGTGAGGCCCGGTCCATCGATGCCATGGAAGGCATGCCGGACAAACTGATTGCCGACGACTTTATAAACATCAGGTTCTGATATGGCCCGCGTTTCAACTATTGTCACAAACTTTCAAGCGGGTGAGTTTTCGCCGCGCCTTGAAGGCCGTATTGACTTGCAGAAATACAACTCCGGCGCACAGAAGCTGGAGAATATGCTTATCTTTCCGCAGGGTGGCATCACCCGCAGACCTGGCACCAAGTACGCTGGCACATCAAAAGACGGCGGCAAGGTACGTCTCATCAACTTTGAGTACAGCGATGAGCAAGCCTATGTCCTTGAATTTGGGGCAAATTATATCCGCTTCTTCAAAGATGGCGGACTGCTAACTGAGGCAACAGAGACCATCAGCGGTGCAACGCAAGCCAACCCCGTTGTCCTTACGATTACCGGCCACAGCCTGAGCAACGGTGACCGCATCTTTGTTAAAGATGTTGGCGGCATGGTGGAGTTGAATAACCGTGAATTTACGGTGGCCAACGCCGCAACCAACACGATTGAGTTGTCCGGTATCGACGGGACTGGCTTCACGGCTTACACCAGCGGTGGCACCTCCGGCAAGATTGTAGAGGTCACAACCACTTACACAGAAGCGCAGGTGTTTGAGCTAAACCATGTGCAGTCTGCTGATGTTCTGTACCTGGCCCACAAAGACCATGAGCCAGCAAAGCTGACCCGCACAACGGCAACCAGCTTCACTCTGTCTGACATCGACTTTGTTGATGGCCCATACCTCGACGAGAATACCACCAGCACTACGCTGTATGCGTCAGGAGCAACAGGCAGTGTGACGATTACCGCATCCGCAGCCCTGTTCACTAGCGACGACGTTGGACGCTACATCCGGTTCCGTGAGGTTCTTGAGATTGAACACGACGAGTGGGCAGCAAGCACAAGCTACAATGATGGCGAATCAGTCCGCTATGACGGGCATGTGTATGAACAGGTCACGGGTTCTACCCAGACATCCGGCAACACGCCTCCTGTGCATACAGAAGGGACTGAGACCTACGGCGCTATTGATTGGGAATACAAGCACGATGACACCGGCTATGTGAAGATTACAGGGTTCACTAGCTCGACGGTTGTCACGGCCTCTGTGCAGACAGATGACGGTGGCATTTCGGTATTGCCTGACCACATCATCGGCGCGGCTAATGCGACAAAGAAATGGTCACTGGGCGCATTTGGCGGGGACCAGGGCTACCCCCGTGCTGTCGCGTTTTATGAGGAGCGTTTGTATTTTGCTGGCACAACAGGCCAGCCACAAACCATCTTTGGCTCTGTCACTGCTGATTTCGAGAACCACACACCGGGCATCAATGACGATGATGCAGTCAATGTGACGATTGCGTCTGACAAGGTAAATGTCATCAAACACATGATTCAGGGCCGTTTCTTGCAGCTTCTGACCACCAGTGCCGAGTTTACCCTGTCAGGTGGCACCGGCACACAGCCAGTCACACCAACCAACGTCAATGTTCTCCGTGAAACGACCTTCGGCTCGTCTGACGTGCGCCCTATCCGCGCTGGCTCTAGCACTATCCTTATTCAGAAGGGGCAGGAGAAGGTCAAAGAGGTCACATTCGACTTAGACACTGACGGACTTGTAGGCCGCGACCTGACCATCTTGGCAGAACACATCGCTCGTGGCGGTCTGACTGACATGATTTGGCAGCAGGAGCCTGAGCTTATCCTGTGGTTTGTGCGCACCGATGGCACTTTGATTGGGCTGTCCTACGACCCGCAAAACCAAACGATTGGCTGGCACACTCACCCAATGGGTAACAGCGGGGTTGTTGAGAGCATCACGGCTATCCCAAGCGGTGCAGAAGACCAGGTCTACCTGTCAGTGCAGCGCACCATCGACGGTTCTGTCGTGCGCCACATCGTGTTCATGGAGAACATCTACTTTGGCACAGACGTTTCTGATGCCTTCTATGTAGACTCCGGTCTGACATATGACAGCACGGCCACAACCACCATTACCGGCCTGAACCACCTTGAGGGTGAGACGGTGCAGATACTGGCTGACGGCGCGGCGCACGCGGACAAGACTGTTAGCGGCGGCACGGTCACACTGGACCGCAGTTCTAGCACAGTGCATATCGGCTATTCCTACGATTCCAAAGTTCAAACGCTTCGCATGGAAGGCGGGGCGGACGACGGTGTGTCTCAAGGCAAAATCAAGCGCATCCACGGGGCAACCATCCGGTTCCTCGACACGGTAGGCGCAGAGATTGGCCCTGATGAAGACAACCTGGACCGTCTGCCTTTCCGCGACAGCAGCATGTCCATGGATGAAGCTGTGCCAATGTTTGATGGGGATAAGGAGATTTCGTTCCCGTCGGGTTATGACAATGACGCCAGAGTATTCGTTAGACAGACGCAGCCTCTGCCGATGACTATTCTGGCAGTAATGCGGAGGTCCAACACATTCGATGCTTAATGTACGACCCTATGCGCACAATGATGTGTATGACATTGAACTGGATTACGAGTTTGGTCGGGCCTCGCGGGCGGGATTGCTAAGTCACAACGAGATAGTTGCCTACACGCTACTTGATGACGACAAGGTGCTGGCAGTTGGCGGGGCGCATGTCATGTGGTTTGGCGCGGGTGAGGCTTGGGTGCTGGTCTCACCGGACTGCTTGAACCAACGTGCATCCTTTGCCCGTTATGCAAAACGGCTGTTTGATAGTATATTGCAAGACACAGAGTTACGCAGGGTGCAAGCCAGCATCCATGTAGATGATGACCGGGCATATAGGTTTGCAGAGTGGCTCGGCTTTGAGAACGAGGGCGTTATGCGCAAATACGGCGTAGATGGCGGAGATTACTACAGAATGGCGAGGGTGCAGTAATGGAGCCGGTAACAGCCGCGATTGTTGGTGGCCAAGCACTTGGCGGCGTTATGTCGTTCAAGGGGCAACGTGCTGCCGCTAAGTCTGCTCGTCAGGTTGCAGAGTACAACGCCCAGGTTGCAGAGAACGAGGCTGTTCTCCTTGCCCGCGCAAAGCGCGACGAGGAAGTAAACCTGCGCAGACAAGGCGAACAGTTAATCGCCGTTCAGCGGACTGCGACAGCGGCGTCCGGCATACAAATGTCAGGCAGCCCCTTACAGGCTCTTGCCAGCAGCTACTATGGTATTGAAGCAGACGCGGCCAAGCTAAGGTATGCCGGTGACATAGAGCAGGTGCAAAAGATGTCAGAGGCTGACTTAACTCGCGTTCAAGGCTACGCACGTTCACGGGCCCTCAAAACCCAGGCTTACGCTTCGCTGCTTGGAGACGCTGCCTCGACATATTCAACATATAAGGCGATTGGATAATGCCGCAGATTCCTCTCTATAATAAGGGTCTTGGTCCTGCTGTCAGAACAGCCTCTGGCCAGCTATCGCCCCGCGCCTCGTCTGCCGCATTTGAGCAGGTCGGGCTGGCTCAAGCCCAGCTTGGCAGGGCTGTGTCTGATGTCGCCAAGGTTGCCGCTGAGTTTGAAATTGCCAGGCAAGACGCGGAAGTTGATGAGATTGCGGACGAGTATTCCAACACCGTAAAGGATAGCTATCGCCAATTAAACACGCAGCCGACCACAAGCATTGATGAATACAGAGATGCAGAGCGCACCCTGCGTGAGGGGATTGTCGCTGGCGTTGATGGCATGGCCAAGCTTGGCTCTCGCCAGAAGCAGGTTCTCAAAGACAAAGTTAATAAATATGCAGACCTGTTTTCCGCAGAGGGCGAGCAAGCTGCTTTCACAAGGTTTTTAGGCAAGGCGTCTGAGACGGCAAATAAACGTGCTGACTCTATGCTGAAAGATGCAGTGACCGGCACACTGCCGGTTGAGTTTGCGGTCGCAGAGTACGAGGAGCATTACAACCGTAGCATCAATCGCGGCTACACCATGAGCAAAACTCCCGAACAGTTTAGATATGCTCTTACGTCTGAGCGCGTAAACCTGTTTGCGATGGATGACTCTAAGACCCTAGATGATGTAGAGGCCGAACGTGAGAAAATTCAGCGTGGAGAGGGTGAATATGGCGGCCTTGATTTGCCGCAGAGGGACGCTTTGGCAAGCCGCCTTGGCGACCAATTAAAGTTTCTTGAAAACGAGGCTGTCGTTGCGGCAGGGGAGTCATTTGATGACGGTCTAGCCCTGATTACCAAGGCTACCAGTCCCGCGTTTCGCTCAAACGCTCTTCCAGACATTCAACAGTCTATCCAAACCATGCGCGACCTTCGTATGCCGGACAAAGCGTTGGAGATGGAGCAGACGCTTGACATCACCCTTGAGGTTCTTGACGCAAGAGACACGTTGCGCTTTGCGGACACTGCCGAGGTCAACGCCTACCTGACTGAAATGGACGACAAGGCGCGTGAAGCGTTGAAGTCTGGGGACGCGGCTGAAACAGCAAGAGCAACACAAGCGTATAACAAGGCTAGGGAGCTTATGACGCTACGTCAGCAGGAGGTTGACGCTGACCCCGCAAAGTACGTCAACGAAGCGTTTTCTGCCGTCTATGGCAAGATGCCCACACCGGAGCAAAGCCTGCAACGCCAACTGGACATGGGCATCTCGGAGCCAAAAATACGACTCCTCACCAATCAGCAGGCAAAAGAGTTCGCCACGTCAGTTTCAGAGGCGCAAAGCGCCGAAGAAGTTGCGCAGATTCTGCGCTTCCCAGACAAGACTGAAGGCTACTATCTAAGGCAGCTTCGCGGGGCGGGCGTTGGTTTGGCTGACATGTACATGTCTAAAGGGCCGGTCACACTGACAACTGACCAGTTGTTTCTGGCAACACGCAAGGACGCCATTAAGATTCAAGCAACGCCTGTTGCCCGGCAAAATGTCAGAGCCATCGTGCTTGGTGATGCCACCGTTCAAAGCCACATGAAATCCATGCTTGGCGGCAGCTATGCTGACTTTGAGAACAGGACTGTTCGTGGCGCGGTATCCGACACTAGGTCAGGGCATGAGGCCAGAGACGAACACGCCAACATGCTTACTGACTTAACCATCTTTCTTCTCCAAGAAGACGGCAAGGTTATTACAGGTGACCTCGCTCTAACGCCAGAGGAGGTTAAGCCGTATGCAGAAGCCGCTGCTGAAATTCTAAGTGAGAAGTTTTCTTATGTGGAGACGTTTCCAAACACAAACACGTCTCTGCGCCTTCCTGCGCATAGGGCAGGAGACGCGGTTAAGATTGACCTAGGACTTCGAGAAACCACTAGCAGCTTATCGGCGGATGAAATCTTTTTTGAAAGCAATCTTGGCAACGAGGAAGGCACTCCAGAGTATCAGATGGAAAAGGATGCCTATGTAGCCGGGGTCAAAGAGGGTTACGGCTGGGTTGCCAACAACGATGGCGTTACTGCCACCCTGGTTGATGTAACCGGCGGAGTTGTTTTCAGGGATGACAACGGTGTTCCTACGCCAGTTCGAGTGAGCTTTGATGAAGCAATCACAGAGTCTGGAGCGAGAGCCAGAGAGGTCGGAGACATTGGTGGCCTTGTTACAGAGCTATCCGGTCAACGCAGGGCGCTTCTTGACGGCAAGGTAACGGGGCTAGAGCTTCGCAAGCTTGTCGGCACTCCTGAACACGGTGAGGCAATCCGCCGTAACAAAGAGATTGATGCTCAAAGAGACGCGCTTTTGGGCGAAATTAACAGGCTTAAGAGACGCAGGTCTGCCCTGAGAAGGGGCGACTAATGCAAGGCATTTTCCCTGAAATCAGTGACGATGCCTCGCATGTGCGGTCTTACTTCCGCAACACTCCATCCTCTCTTTCCTCTGTGCTTCATCAGGAGTTTGTTTCTGCCGCTAACTTTGGTCCAGAGGCCATTGGCTCTCTTGGCGCATATGTTCGTGCCGAACTGTTTGATGACGACCTTCTGTCGCCGGACGATTACAGAGCCAGCGAGTTCTACCGGGAAGGCGTGAATATCCCAGCGGAAGGTGTTAAGCGCAGCATGGCTGAGTCGTTGGCTGCTGCGCATGACAGGCGCTTCAAGCGAGACCTTGTTCTGGACAGGGCAAGGCGAGGCTTCGGCATTTCAGCTATGCGCTTTGGCGCTGGCATCGTGGGCAGTGTGCTTGACCCTGTGAACGTGGGCGTTTCCATTTTTGCCCCCGTAACTGTTGGTCTAAATGCCACGGCACGGGCAACTGCCATCAAGGCGACTTCTGGCATTACGCAAAGGTACGGCGTTACCGCTGGGCGTGTTGCTTCGGGTGCGGGGGAGGCGGCGGTTGGCGCTGCTGCTATTGAGCCGCTTCTTGTCGCAGGCGCGAAAATTCAGCAAGACCCAGACTATGACCTGTTTGACTCCTTTGTGAACGTCACTATTGGCTCAATACTTGGTGGCACAATCACAGGTGTTGGTGGCAAGTTTGCAGATGTATTCCGCCGCGCAGACCCTGAGACCAATGTCCAGGCCATGCAGGTTGCAACCTCGCAAATTGCAGAGGGCATGCCTGTCAGGGTCGATGCAGTCTTTGACGCGGATATGGCGGTCAGCCCGCAGCTAAGAGCCGAGGGTGTTGTAAAGCGTACAAGGCGGGAAATAGAAGAGCTTGTCGTGACCCCGCCGCGCACCAATGAACTACCGCCAGCCCTCAAGGCCAAGAACACCACGCCAACAACCCTTCGTGGCTTCATAGCAAAAAAGGGCAAGATTGACCCGCAATCAATAGGCGCTGCTGAATTAAGGCAAGATTTAGACGCGGGCGGGTTTTCTCTTTTGAAGAAAGATGGATTGCCGGTCCAGCGGATGATTGAAGCTGCGCAGGAGGATGGCTACTTCCCGGCCAAGGTGGACATGTACGAGGATGAGGTCACGCTTGATGAGTTCTTGGAGGCCGTAAAGCAAAACCCATATAGCTCCATAGACTCCAAGGCCGCTGAGAAGGTCGCCGCAGATGACCTGTATGAGCAGGTTATGGACCTTGGCATCAACCCAAAGGGCATGACAGACGAAGAGCTTTTTGAGGAGATTGCCCGTCGTCAGGACGCGCTTACAGAGGCCGAGGCCGCTGCCATTGACGAGGCAATGGGGCCGGGGATTACGCAAGAGCAGCTTGACGCCGAAATAGCGTACACACAACAGATGTATGAAAGCGGCGCTGGCCTGTCTGAGTTTGAGCCTTATGCTGATGAGCTTGCGTCCCTTTCCAAAGACCTTGATGCAAGGCTTGCGTCCGAGCCTAGTGCGGTAAAAGCGATGGACGACGACATAGACTTGCTGCAACGCAAGGCAAATGCGCTCAGGGACAACGGCATTATTTCTGACGAAGAGATTGCAGAGCTTCGTGAGTATGACGACCTGATTGCCCGCATTGATGAGTTGCGGCCAGTAATCGAAAGTGGCGCGACTTGCGTCATAAAGAGGCGTTAGCATGGATGATTGTGTAAAAATTGTTGCCCAGGCCGCACAGCAGCGAGGCGTTACTCTGGGCGCAGATGAGTCAGAGGCGATTGTTAAAGAGCTTCGCAAGCAGGTTGGTAAGCGTAAAATACACAGCGCTGATGAGTTGCAGGTGGCAATCGACGTATCCTTTGAGAATGTCAAAGCCCTTCGACTGCAAGCGAGACAAGCCAAGCGGGAGGCTTTGCTTCGCATCGTCAAGCGCCGCGAAATCAATGACAAGATTGACAGCTATGTTAGTGGCCCCACGGCTAAATTTTTGCGTGAAAAAACTGACTCGGCAAGAGAGTTCGAGGCTTATGACGCGCAGCAGGTTGGCACCGCACAGTTTACTACCGGCGCACGGGACAGCGCAGCAAACAACATCAGTGCAGATACCAACGGAAACATAAGCAGTCTGCTTAGCGCACTCGGCCGCAAAGGTGACACGCTTGAGACGACGTTGCGCAAAGGGACACTCGACAAAGAGGCCTTTATTTATGCCTATAATAAGAAGGCAGATGTACCGGATGATGCAAAGGCCATCGTTGACGTTATCAGCAACATCCTTAACGGACTGCGTGAGCGCAAGAACCGGGCCGGTGCCTTCATCGGTGAGAGGCTCGACTTTCTTGTTAAGCAGGTGCATGACTCTGAGCTAATCAGGCGCACACCGTTCCAACAATACCTTTCAGACTTCCTAAAGCTTGTTGACCACGACAGGACGTTTGGCGCAGGTGCCAGCCTCAAAGAAAAAGAGGAATATGTTGCTGATGTTTACAAGCGATTCAGCGCTGGTAGCCACTACAAGGTTGACGAAGGCGGTGACCAGTTGCCGGGTACTGCTCGTGGGCTGAACCTCGCCAAGAAGATGAGCCAACAGCGACAGATTCACTTCAAAGACGGCGAGTCTGCATACGACTACGCGACCAAATACTCCCGTGGCAATCTTTACGACAAAGTTGTGCAACAGTTGGAGTATGACGCCAAGGCTATCACCATGCTGGAGCGTTACGGCCCCAATCCAAGAGCCATGCACGAAACCATTAAGCGTGACTTGCAAGTCAGGGCGCAACAACGGGGGGAGCCTGTTTCTGCGCTTACTCTCAAGCAGCTTGACGCAAATTTTGCAAAGCTAAATGGTGAGTTAGACATCCCTGCCAGTAGTTCACTGGCCCATGTTGGCTTTGCCTTTCGTGCGCTAGAAAGCATGTCTAAGCTGGGTGGCGCTGTGTTGTCGGCGTTTCCTGACATTGTGTTCAAGGGCGCTGCCCTTAACAGGATGACAGACATGGGCTTCTTTGGCTCGTATGTGGCTGCGTTTAAGGGTTCTTTTACCCGCCTTCCAAAAGCTGAGCGCAAGTTTTTTGGTGAGATGACGGGTGTGTATGCCGACACTGCACTTGGGGCAGCTTATCGCCGGGCCGGTGCCATTGATGGTATGCCGGGAGCATTTGCCAAGGCTCAAGAGTTGTTCTTCCGCGCCAACCTTCTTCAAGGATGGACAGTGAACAACAAAGCCGGTGTTGTGTCTGCGTTCACATTTTACTTGGGCAGGTATCGCAATACAGCCTTTGCTGACCTTCCGGCAAAAACCAAACGCACTCTTGAGCTTTACAACATAAATGCCGATGAGTGGGGTCTGATGAAGCACATGGACACGATTGACCCCGGCAGCAAAAAGCACTTTGTCACAGAAGGCGGCGTAGCCTCAATCGCAGACGAGTTCATCGACCCGGTAGTCGCCAAAAAGTTTGCCACCACAGACATCACAGACAATCTGCGCTTGGCTCTCAGGGACGAGCTTGCAACGAAACTGCGGGCCATGAATCACGACTTTGCTGAGACAGCAGTGATTACGCCTGGCGCTAAGGAGCAGGTAATAATGACCCTTGGCACTCAGAAGGGTACGCTTCTTGGCGAGTTCGTGCGAATGGTTGGTCAGTTCCGGGCGTTCCCCGTGGCTGTTATTACCAAGCAACTTCTGCCTGAGTATTATGCCGCTGGCGGTGGTGCGCGTGGCGCTGCTGCTATTGTCCCTATGCTTGTGCTTGCGACAGCTTTCGGCTACTTGTCGGGCGCAGCCAAAGACTTGGTAAAAGGTCGAGAGCCAAAAGACCCCAAATCACTTGAAACTTGGCAGGACGCAATGCTTCGAGGCGGGGGCATGGGACTGTTTGGCGACTTCCTGTTCGCAGAATACAGCCGTTACGGCAGAAGCTTTCAAGAAACACTGCTTGGCCCCGGCATTGGTACAATATCCGACGCCGCTGCTTTGGCACACAAAGCCGCTACCAGCGATGGTGCGGATGCCAGCGACTTCTTCAAGCAAGTGAAGGGGATTACGCCCGGCGCTAACCTGTTTTACACAGAAGCTGCGTTTAACTACCTGTTTTATTACGGGCTGATGGAGAGCCTAGACCCAGGCTTTTTGAGAAAAATGGAAAAGCAGCGGCGCAAAGATTACGAGCAAGAGTTCTGGCTTCCACCAACAGAGTCAGCAGTGCAGTTTTAATTGGTCCTGACTTAAGGTATAAAGGACCGAAGGAGTGACGCATGACAGTCAGCAGCACGAATACGAAAAACAGCTATAGCGGAGACGACTCCACAGTCGTTTTTGCCTATACTTTCAAAGTCTTCGACGACGATGACATCCAAGTCATTCTCCGTAATGACACCACTGGTGCCGAAACTGTCCAGACCAAGACGACACATTACAGTGTGTCGGGCGTTGGCAACACTGGCGGGGGCAACATTACCTTTGTTACGGCCCCTGCAACCGGCGAGACTGTGGTTCTGCTGCGTGCTATCCCGCTAACACAGACCACTGACTACACTCCAAACGACCCGTTCCCTGCTGCTACCCACGAGGATGCGCTGGACCGGCTGACGTTTATTGTGCAGGACCAGCAGGAAGAGCTTGACCGGGCAATCAAGATTTCCAAAACGAATACAATAACTTCGCCTGAGTTCACTGTGGGTGCCACCACACGGGCCAACAAAATCTTTGCCTTTGACAGCAGCGGTGACCTGTCGGTTACGCAGGAGATTGGCACATACCAGGGTACAGACACGACCACGACTACCAGCGCCTACTCTGAGCGTGACATCATCAAGTCCACCACGGCTGCACAGCTTAACAACGTCTATATTTGTGTGGCCGACTCAGTAGCCGGCGACCTGCTGACTGACACTGACCACTTCGAGCTTCTTGTAGACGCCGTGTCTGCCGCTACAAGCGCGACTGCTGCCGCTTCCAGTGCCACAGCGGCTGCTGCAAGCGAAACGGCTGCGGCTGCGTCTG
>Ga0222719_10003676_pt1 | contig 13579 bp, 13 predicted proteins | sample C33_34DmetaG_FD_165039 | JGI IMG/M metagenome (GOLD analysis project Ga0222719, IMG submission 165039) | Estuarine water microbial communities from San Francisco Bay, California, United States - C33_34D | ecosystem: Environmental > Aquatic > Marine > Unclassified | place: USA: California...
GCGTTGATCCGAGCATCTTGTTCAACGTGACAAAAACACCTGAAGAAATAACGAAGGAAAAGCAAGTACAGGATTCCGTGGATAGGTTTGTGAACACGCAGCCAGAGTACGTCGCCCCTACGGTCTACGACCCCGCAGGTTTTGGAACGGACCCCGGCATTTATGCGCCCGGCGAGGAAGCACTTGACCGTGAGTTCAGGGACAGTCCACCACGGACCGAGGTCCTTGATCAGTATGGCAACCTCGCAGGTTTTGACTACACGCCTGCTGCTAAGTTGCTCTCGGCCACCGGATCAGGGTTCAGTTGGACCCCTCCTTCGGTCACAGGCCGTCCACGGTCTCTGATGGATACCGGCACGCTTAATCGTTATACCCGAGGTCGCTCGGCACAGGACCTGCGTCAGTTGGTTGGAAATCAGACCATAGACGGCGTTACGCCAGAACAACGATACCAAAGCTACGCAGGCCTTCTAGGCAACACCGGAAGTTACGGCGGCGGCTTGTCCCGCTCACAACTTTTTGCGTTGAAGCGTCAGCAGGACTCGCAACAAGCACGGGCCCGACAAGAGGACAGCACAGGCACTATTGCTGACTACCTCCGGTTAAACGAGGATGTCGGAATAGACTACGCTCGCGCTAAGGCAGCGGGAGAAATCCCTGCAAACACTACGCCAGAGGCTTTTGCTCTAAATCACTACAACACCTACGGCCGCGCTGAGATAGCTGCGGGCAAGCGAACGCCGTTTACCTTGGCTCAGGCCCAAGGCAGTGGCCCAAAGTACACCTTACCGGCCATAGGACAGTTTGGCGAGGGCGACGAAGAGAGCCGCCAGTCTAACTTCACGACTCGAGGCTACGACAATGAGCTACTCGCTAGAGACCTCGGCACTCCCGGTGGCGCCATTATACGCCCAGTCTTTGCAGAGGGAGGCCTTGTAAAAAAGCCTAAAGGGTTCGCGGACGGTGGTCCTGCGGACTCGATGACGCCTGAAGAGCTTACTGCACAGTTAATTGCGTTGGACACGGAAGCAGCGCCTGCCCCTGTAGAAGAACCACGGCCCACGGATCAAGTACAGACCGAAAGCCGAAGTATGCTTGACAATCTTAATCGTGCAATGTCTCAAGTTACGCAGCCTGTTGTTGCAGCCGTGACGGACATGACCGTGGGCCTTGGTGACTTAGCCCAGATGGGCACAAAGGCCGCCGCGAATAAAATGGGCATTGAGACTAAGCCGTTTGTTCCGGTTGGTGAAAACATAAAGGCAAGCGTTGGCGCGGATAACGTAAGCCCGCTAAACCCAATTTACATGGCTACTCAAATACTGCCTGCTGCAAAACTACAGAAAGCTCTTGCGGCGGGACCCGCAGCCTACAGAGAACTAATGGCGTACCTTGCCGGAGAAGGCGGCGCGCAGGTAGCTGCCACACAGTTCCCTAATTCGTTAGCCGCGCAGATTGCGGGGGCGGTATCTGGCGACATGTCGTCTAGAGGCATTCTGGATTCGTTAGATGGTCGTAACGTGCGCCGAATTACGGGCGACGAGCCCCCTATTGACGACGGACCTCTTCCAGAGGGCGAGCCGGAGGGCACGGTTCTAGGAATCTCGGATCAAAGCGAATCAGGTAAGATGTTGGACGACGTGGACGCTATCCCTCTTCCACTTGAGAACTTAGACAAGACAGAAAAAGCTGCGCTAAATAAAAGCGCAGGGCGCAACCCCAAGAAAAGAGAACTTGCTAGGTCCGTAGGTGAAGCGTTTAAAACCAACTATAGCCCAGACCAAGGATGGGCGCCGGTTACGATATTAGGCGCTGAGTTCAAAGGCAACACGGCCAAAATAAAAACCAAGAAGATTCCTTACGGTTTCCAAAATCCACCGGAAGGAATGGAGCCACAACAGTGGCAACAACAGTTATCTGATGGAATTGTTAACGAAGTAGAAACTATTGTTCAGCGTGCCGAGGCCGGAGATCAAGCGGCCCTAGATATTCTGGCTCAGGCTAATTGGTATCGCGGCATGCGGGATCAGTTACGTTCGGAATTTGGCGGACTAGGAGATGTTTTCGCTGACATACTAGGCACAACAAGCGCTCAGACTAATGTCGAACAGAACTTTAATAACGCAGTGGAAATACTGCGCAAGTACAGCCGTGGTGACTATGACGCTGAGCTTGCTGCTTATCAGAAGCGTGTTGATGCGGGAGAGCCGGTAGACGGAAAGACTCTAACTAAGATGCACAAAGAGGGGGAGTTCCCGTTAATTACTAAAGATTCAGGCAAATTATTTAATACCAACAGCCCGTCTTCAATGGGCGCGTTGCTAGACATGTTCCGCACAGTGAAAGCAGGTGCCGCACCTAAAACACCTAACTTTACGGGTAATTTGATTGGTTTGACCAATGAAGCCACTGTTGATGTGTGGGCAGCGCGTATGCTCCGCAGGCTATCAGGTCAAGATCGCATTCCTCCTGCTGCAGAACAGGGCGTAACAGGAACGCACCGAGTAGGTTCTACCCTGTTCGAGCCTAAAGTGGGTGGAGAATTTGGATTTGGGCAAGAAGTTTTCCGTGATGCGGCAAACCGCGTAAACCAATCCGGTTCTGTTCAGCGTGTAAACCCTGACCTTGGCGCTTTGGGTCCAGATGACCTGCAAGCTATCGCATGGTTCATGGAAAAAGAGCGTTGGGCCAAGAACGGGTGGACCACTAAGAGCGGTGAAGGCGGGTCATTAGAGTATGAAATGTCGCTTGCCGGTTCTCAGTCGCCTGAACGTGTAGCTGAATTGCGCCGTGAAGTTAATGCAGGGTTTAAGCAGCCCAAGCAGCGTAAAAACGAGACGGATTCGGCGTATGACCTCCGTGTAATGGACGCGAGAACTGCGTTTGAGGCAACAAGGCGCGCAGCTCAGGACGAATTAGCGTCATTGGCGTCACCTTTATCTAGGGTACAGTTAGGTGTAGCGGGCGAAAGGCCTAATCAGCCTATGAGTGGCTACGCACAAGCCGAATTGGCAGCGGAGTTTGACGATGTCGTAAGAGACGACCCCTCGGTATTGACCTATAACCTAGCCAATACTTACGGTTCCTTCATGGGCGACACGGAAAGGGCCTTAAACGCAGAGTTTATCGTTAGAGATAACTTTGACATGCAGCCGTTGAGGACTCGATTGATTGAGCAGGGCAAGGCTTACGACCAAGATGCAGTATTCTTGTCTCGTGTGGTTCCTGAGGGCACGCCGAATGCAAGGCCCGGCGTTGAAATATACTTCAGAGAGACCATAACCCCAGAGCAAATGGCTAAGGTTACAGAAAGGCTACGTGAGAAAGGTGTAGACGGGTTTACCTATGTAACGGACATGCGATTCAACGACCGCATTAACCGCCAGACCCGATCAGGCGACCCTGAAACAGCAGGGCTAACAGGGCTAAGGTTCCAGTATGTGCCTGAGTTTGACGACGCTTTTGACCCGCAAAATGCTACAGAAAGCTACAATAAGGCAGAAGACTTGTTTTTTGATGTAGTAAAGGATACAGTAGCAGATGGAAATGTTTCCGACGCTCGAGTAACGTACTACGACACTGAAGTTTATTTTAGGGATGACTATGATGAGCAGCTTACAAGATTTGCTAACGAGACAAATAGCCCGACAAGGGGAGAACTCTCCGGCAGTTCAAATGCTTCGCAACCAAATAGCGGCGCAGAAGTCGGGACAAAGCTTTCAGGAGATGTACCTGACGGGGTCGTACAAGAAGCCCAAGGCAATGAGCCTAAACTCGAGCAAGGGAATCAAGTAGTAACCGAGCAGCAGCGCAAAGATTGGCGTGAAGCTAATAAGGGAGATTTTAGACAAGAACAAACTCCAGAACTTGCTGAGGCAGCAGAAAAGCTTGGCAGGGGAGAAATATCTATCTCGGACTACTCAAAAGAAGTAGACCGCCTTCGCCCTATTACCCCCCTCACAAACGTCCCTCGAATAGCTTCGTTTGAAGATATTGCATCCGCGCTAGACGCAAATAAAGTAGCCAAGGGGATTATCGGTTTAGATACAACGATTGCCGATGGCACTATGGTGGGTTCAAGACTCGATATCCCTGCTTACAATAACTACAACACGTGGGTAGTATCCGTGCATGAAGGCGCGGGCACTTCTGGAAGCTCACTGGGTTATGGTAAAGTAGCCGTCCTTGACGACGTTAAATTTAACAGTAATGCTAAAGCTGCCTTTGGTGTTGCCACTGGCGAAAAAGCTAAAGCTCCGTTTGCTAGGATGAATGGCAAGTGGCGCAATGTTGATCCTGAAGTTGCCAGAGAACAAGCCGAAAAGTTTATTAACGATCCAAACTGGACGCAGGTAGGAATGAACCCCTATCGCCACTCGTTCTTCTATGACAAGGCCACGGGGCAACCTGTAGACTCGGCAAAAGAAGTAATCCAGATTGGCCCGCTAGTTCTTGCCAGAGACGTTAAGACTAGGCCACTAGAAAGTCCTGAACACGCACTAGACCCTAAAAAGCGTAAAAAAGGCGAGCCCGAGTATTTCAAACGTGGCGGATCAGTAGAGCGCGTGTACAATGACAACCGCAAATACAAATAGGACAAAGTCATGCCTGTAGATAAAGTCGTCAATCTGGCCCCAGTAACTGACATCATGGAAATGATGGGTGAAGAAGAGCCGGATATTGAGATCATCTTAGAGGATGATGGCAGCGCCGTTATTGAAGTTAACGAGGAAAACGACGTTGAGTTTTACAGCAACCTCGCCGAAGTCGTTGATGAGGACGAGCTCGCCGCCATTTCATCTGACTTACTGGCTTTATTTGACGCAGACAAGGCCTCTAGGCAGGACTGGGAAGAAATGTATTCCAAGGGAATGGATTTGCTTGGCCTGAAGATAGAGGACCGTACACGCCCGTTCCGTGGCGCTGCAGGCGCTGTCCACCCTATGCTGACAGAAGCCGTTGTCCAGTTTCAGTCGCAGGCGTTTAAAGAGCTCATGCCCGCAGGCGGCCCTGTCCGTACTGAGACGTTAGGAAAAGAAACTATAGACAAGGTCCAACAAGCATCGCGCGTGCAGGACTTTATGAATTACCAGATCACGTCGGTGATGAAAGAATACACACCGGAGTTTGATCAGTTATTGTTTTACGTCGGATACGGCGGTTCTGCATTTAAAAAGGTTTATTATGATGAACAACTGGGCCGCATGGTTAGTCGTTTGGTCCTTCCTGACGATCTTTATATTCCTTACAGCGGGTCGAGTGTCATTTCTCAGTGCCCAAGAATTACCCATCGTATATCTATGGACTCAAATGAGTTCAGAAAGCGCGTTGTTGCAGGTGAATACCTCGACGTAGCAGTCGACCCAGAGAATGACCCTGTTGGCGGGGATCAGATTAGGTACGCAATAGACCGAGTTACGGGTTTAACTTCAAGCGGCGAGCCTGAAGAAGTCTTTTTGCTAGAGTTTCAGGTTGATTTGGACCTTCTTGGCTTTGAGGATGTGGACGAAAAGAACAAGGAGACAGGAATTAAGCTGCCCTACGTCGTTACGATTGACGAAAACAGCGGTCAGGTGGTCGGAATACGCAGAAACTGGTTAGAAGATGACGAATACAAGTGTCGTCGTGAATATTTTGTGCATTATGTGTTGATTGAAGGTCCCGGCGCTTACGGTTTAGGTTTTGTCCACTTGATCGGCGGCCTAAGTAAGACTGCAACAGCCGCTTTGCGTCAACTTCTTGACGCAGGCACGCTATCCAACCTTCCTGCGGGCTTCAAAGCAAAAGGCGCACGGATTGCTGACGATGATAACCCCATTCAGCCGGGCGAATGGCGGGATATTGACGCCGGTGGCGCCGAGTTAAGCGGTTCACTGCTGCCTCTGCCCTACAAAGAGCCAAGCCAGACGCTATTTACGCTTCTAGGCTTTACCGTAGACGCCGGAAAGCGCCTAGCAAGCACTGCAGACATGCAGATAGGGGACTCTAACCAACAGGCTGCTGTAGGCACTACGCTTGCACTGTTGGAACGCGGTTCAATGGTGACCTCTGCCATACACAAGCGCCTTTACTACGCTCAGACGCAAGAATTTGAGATGTTAGCGGCAGGATTCGGGCAATTCTTACCTGATGAATACCCGTATGACGTTCCCGGCGCTTCTCGTTGCATAAAACGCGATGATTTCAGCCATATGGTCGCAATATTGCCTATCGCCGACCCGAACGTGTTTTCTGCGGCCCAAAGGATTACTCTTGCACAGGCTCAACTGCAGTTGGCTCAAAGTGCGCCGCAAATGCACAATATGTACGAGGCTTACCATCGCGTCTATCAGGCCATGAATGTTCGAGACATTGACGGCATCCTGAAGATGGAAACTAACCAGTTACCTAAGGACCCTGCAAGCGAGAACGCGGACGCGGCGGACAACAAGTCGCTGAAGGCTTTTGCCGGTCAGCAGCACGACGCGCATATTGCAGCTCACCTGATGATGGGCCTGTCGCCTCTTATGCAGGCTAATCCCTTGGGATCATCAGAACTCCAAAAGCATGTTTTAGACCATGTACGGTTAAAGGCAGAGGAAGCCGCAGAAGCAGAGCTGTTTACCGAGTATGGGTCAGACCCGGACAACATGGTTTCTGACTTGCAACGTGAGGCAATGATTTCGATCAAAGTAGCCGAAGGCATGATGGAAATGAAAAACGTCCAAAGTCAGCTTTCAGGAGAGGGAACAGGCGAAGACCCAGTAGTGGCCCTGAAAGCTAGGGAGCTAGAGCAGCGCGCTGCTAAGGACCAAGCGGACATAGCGATCAAGCAGGAAGGCGTTAAGCTTGATCAGGCTAGAATTATTCAGAACGCTGAAGCTAATCAAGCTCGAATAGAATCTCAGCAGAAAATAGCTCAAGAAAGGGCGAATGTTGCTAGAGAAAGAATTAATGCACCTAAACAAGGGGGCAGGTAATGCCTCTTAAAAAAGGGTCTAGTAGTAAAACAATTAGTAAAAACATAGGTGAACTAGTTGGAACTTACGGAAAAAAGGGTAAAATAGGCGCCAGTCAACCCAAGAACAAAGCTGCAGCCAAAAAACAAGCTGTAGCTATTGCTTTAAATAAAGCCGGAAAATCTAACAAGATGAAGTCCGGCGGGGCAGTAAGGACCGTTAAAAAACGTGACGGCAACCGCCCAGTAAAGATTTACTAAGTATGCCCCCAGACGGTGGCTTTAAACTGTCTGCTTTCATGGAAAAACGACCATGCTTGAATTCGCTGAAAGCGTATTGAAAGAGGTTAGGAAATTACAGGAAGACTCCGAGGCGATAGTGCTTAATGGCTCTATCACTGACATGGAACGCTACCGTTTTCTTATGGGCCGTCTGGAAGGCATAAAACTTGTGGATCAAATTATCCGAGAAAAATTGGATAAACATTCAGAAGAATTTTAACCCACCAGAGAGACCTATATGGAACCTGAAAAGAAACTTACGCCTTTAGAGGAAAAGTGGAAAGCCGTGGCCAAAGAAGAAGGGCCGAAGAAGACCACCCTCGATGATGCGTACACCGAAGAAGGGAAAGTCGATGAACACGGGCTTTCTGACTCTGTTTTAAACCTTATTCCGCAACCCACCGGATGGCGCCTAGCTATCTTGCCTTATCGTGGTGCTAAAACCACAAAAGGTGGAATTGTGATTGCGGAGGAGACCCGTCAACGAGCACAACTGGCAACTAATGTCGGATACGTGTTGAAGGTAGGTGATCTATCTTATGCTGACGAGTCTAAATTTCCCTACGGCCCGTGGTGCAAGGCGGGTGACTGGGTAATCTTTGGTCGATATGCAGGGTCTCGTATTCAGATAGATGGTGGCGAGATTCGTTTACTAAACGATGATGAAATCTTGGGGCTAGTAAATGACCCTGAAGATATTCTACACATGTAATAAGGAGGCTTTTTATGGGTGAATCAATGACAGAAGAGTTAGACTTTAATGTTGGCGAAGATGAACAGGAAGCCACCGTTGAAATGAACGAGGACGGCTCTGACGCTAAATTAGCGGTGGAAGAAAAGGCCGAACTAATAGAAGAGGCGCCTAAAAAAGCCGCCCCTGCAGAAGAAGAATTAGATAACTATTCGGATAAAGTTAAGAAGCGAATAGACAAGCTTACGGCTAGGTTGAGAGAAACGCAGCGCCGTGAAGAGGCTGCCCTTGAGTATGCACGCAATGTAAAGCAGCAGAACGAAAGCCTTGAGGAGCAGTATAAGAAGACGGACACGGAAAGACTGCAAGAGGCCCAAGGCCGTGTTGACAGTCATGTAATTGCTTTAAAGCAAGTTATTAGGAAGGCCCGTGAAGAGGGTGACATAGATACCGAGACGGAAGCTCAACAGCGTCTTACCTCTATGATATGGGAGCAGAACAAGCTTAATGAAACGACAAACCAACGTCGTCAGGAAGCGGAAGCACCTAAAACGCCTGTCGAACAGCCTGAAATACTGCGCCCAAGAATGCCCGAGCCGGATGTAAAAGCGGAAGAATGGGCCGAAAAGAATTCTTGGTTTGGTACAAATACAGTGATGACCCATGCAGTTCGGGGTATCCACATGGATTTAGTTCAAAAAGAAGGGTTTGACCCTAGCACCGACGAGTATTATAGTGAGATAGATCGTAGGATGAGCCAAATATTTCCTAGTGAATATGATTCAACACCTACGCAACCAGACAACAGGAGAAACCGGCCCGTGCAAACGGTGGCTCCTGCAACCCGATCTTCGGGAGTAAACAACTCAGCACGCCGCACTGTTCGGTTGACTCCCAGTCAAGTTGCGATAGCGAAAAAACTTGGGGTTCCACTTGAAGAATACGCCAAATATGTAAAGGAGTAATTTAGATGACTGAGAAAAGCGTGCCAAAACTTAATCGTAGTGTTCGTGATTCGGATACCCGTGAGACCACTACGCGCCGCAAACCTTGGGCACCTCCTTCACGACTAGACGCGCCTCCTGCGCCTGCGGGCTATAAGCACCGTTGGATCAGGGCTGAATCTGGTGGGGTAGACGACCGCACTAACATAGCAGGGAAACTCCGAGAGGGGTATGAACTGGTTAGAGGCGAAGAATATCCTGACTTTGATTCTGGTGTTCAAGATGACGGCAAGCATGCAGGGGTTATCTCTGTAGGCGGATTATTGTTAGCTAGAATACCCGATGAAACAGCAGAAGAGCGTCGAAAATTTTATTCTTCACGGACCCATGATCAAATAAAGGCTGTGGATAACGACATGTTGAAGACGAACGCACATTCGTCGATGAAGATCAACTCGCCGGAAAGACAGTCCAAAGTAAGCCTCGGTGGCCCAAGATCGGGTTCCGAGTAATCTAATTTTAGAGGACATTTATCATGGCAAATGCAGACAAGGCTTTTGGCTTACGTCCGCTTGGTAACCTCTCTGGCACTGGTAGCCAGAAGCAGTACGGTTACGAAATTGCGGACAACCAAGCAGGAGCTATTTTTCAGGGTGACCTAGTCACATTGAAAGATGGTTACATTCTCCAATTCGACCCTTCGGCTCACACAGCGGCGGTCGGGGTGTTCAATGGTTGTTTCTACACGGACCCAACCACTGGAAAACCTACTTTTTCAAACTACTATCCCGGTTCAGTGAACATCACTCAGGGTAAGATCACCGCAGACGTACTCGATGATCCTAACCAGATGTTCCTTATCCAAAACGATGGTACTTCTGCTGCAACCGATTACGGCAAAAATGCAGACATTGTTATTGGAACGGGCAGCACTACAACAGGTGTTTCAGCGAACGAGTTGGATACATCAAGCATTGCTAATACTGCAGCACTTAACCTTAAGGTCATTGGCCTTTGGGACGTGCCTAACAACGCAGTCGGCGCAAACGCGGTGGTTGTGGTTAAAATTAACGAGCACCTTTACGGTTCTGCCGGTGTTGCAGGTCAATAGGAGACTTAGGTCATGGCTATATCACGTTCACAACTAGTAAAAGAGCTAGAGCCGGGTCTAAACGCTTTGTTTGGCCTCGAGTATGGTTCTTACGAAAACGAGCATGCTGAAATCTACGAAACCGAGTCTTCTGACCGTGCATTCGAGGAAGAGGTCATGTTATCCGGGTTTGGCGAAGCGCCAGTTAAATCAGAGGGTTCGGGTGTTGCATTCGATCAAGCCCAAGAGGTTTACACTGCTCGCTACACTCACGAAACAGTGGCTTTGGCCTTCTCACTGACTGAAGAAGCAGTGGAAGACAACCTGTACGACCGACTATCGGCTCGTTACACAAAGGCACTTGCTCGTTCAATGGCGACAACGAAGCAGATTAAAGCTGCGTCTATCCTCAACAACGCTTTCACTACCTCTCTTGGTGGTGACGGAAAGCCTCTCTGTGCGACAGATCACCCAACACTGGGCGGACCTGATCTTGCAAACGAGTTGGCTGTTGCGGCAGACCTTAGTGAGGCGGCGCTTGAGCAGGCTCTTATCGACATCGCAGCGTTCACTGACGAGCGCGGTTTGAAGATTGCTGTTCAAGGTACTAAGCTGATTATCCCTAAGGAGCTTCAGTTCACGGCAGACCGCATCATGAAGTCTACTCTTCGTGTCGGCACTGCTGATAACGACATCAACGCCGTGCGTAACATGGGTATGGTTCCACAAGGCTATAAGGTAAATCATTATCTTACAGACCCTGATGCGTTCTTTATCATGACTGACGCGCCTAATGGCATGAAGATGTTTAACCGAGTAGGGATCAAGACTGGGTTTGAGGGCGACTTCGACACCGGCAATGTTCGCTACAAGGCACGTGAGCGCTATAGCTTTGGCTTTAGTGATCCGCGTGGTATATTTGGATCACCCGGTACTCCATAAAGGGTCTGGGAAAAAAGAAAAGGAGGCTTCGGCCTCCTTTTTTATAACTCTCCCCTGAGACTTTGCCCGTCCTAACCGACGGGCCTTTTTTGTTTGTGCGTTAGATAAATAAGTGTTATATACTTACCTAAATCCGGAACTAACCGGCGTATCTGACAGCTTCCGGCTGACGACATGCAGACAGATACGCCCCATAACTCGCATGTGAGGTTTCAAAATGGCTACAACTACCTTTTCAGGTCCTGTCGTTTCTACAAATGGTTTTGATTTTCCTATTGTAACTACGGCTAATCTTCCCGCTTTTGGTTCTGTTTCCGCTGGTACGGTGTACATCGTCAGCGATAATGGCGCAGGCAATAACGAGTTTTGTCTAGTAATTAACACAGGCGCTGCTTGGGTTACTGCTACGGGCGCTGCTCTTTCATAAGGAGCTAACTCATGGCTGATACAGTATCGACTCAAATAATCCAAGATGGCAGCAAGCAGGCGATCATTAAGGTTACTGCGGTTGTAGGAAATACCGACGTAGTAACTAGCACAATGGTTGATGTCTCTACATTATCGGTTGATCCGGTAAGCCGTAGGGCCTGTACTGGCGTTGTTTTGGCAAAGCTTGTGTACGTAGGTGTTGGGGTAGGGGTCAAACTAGAATGGGACGCCACGGCTAACGTTCTTATTTTTGATCTGCCAGTAAACTGGACGGAGGAGTACGATTTCTCTGACTTTACGGGCATACCCAACAACGCTGGAGCCGGTAAAACTGGCGACATCGTAGCAACTACAGTCTCTCCAACTGCTGGAGATACCTACACTTTTATATTTACTGTGAATAAGCAATATGGCTAAGCAAGTAGATAAGAAAGCGATGGCTTGTAATAAGCCAAGACGAACTCCGTCCCATGCTAAGAAGTCCCACATTGTGAAGGCTTGTGAGAATGGGAAGGAGAAAATAATTCGTTTTGGTGAGAAAGGCGCAAGTACTGCTGGTAAACCCAAGAAGGGCGAATCCGCACGGATGAAGGCTAAGCGCAAGTCGTTTAAGGCTCGTCACGGTAAGAACATTGCTAAGGGTAAAATGAGCGCAGCTTACTGGGCTGACAAGGTTAAGTGGTAATGCCTAGCAAAAGTAAAGCTCAGCATAACTTAATGGCGGCAGTAGCAAATAATCCTAAGTTCGCCAAGAAAGCGGGCATCCCACAAACGGTAGGAGAAGATTACATGAAAGCGGATAAAAAGGTTATGAAGTACAAGGCTGGCGGTTTGTCTATGGTAGAGAAGGGCGGTAAAAAAGTCCCGTTTTACGCGGCTGACGGTGTAGGCAAGATGAACATGGGCGGCAAAGTCATGCAGTACAATAAGGGCGGCAAAATCCGTGGCTACGGTATGGCCCGTGGCGGTAGACCCTGCAAGATGCGCTAAGGAGAACTGCGATGATGAAGTGCCGAGGCATGGGCAAAATGAAGCCCATTACGTTTAAGAAGGGCGGTACGGTCAAAGACGACTGCTACCGCAAGGTGAAGGCATCGTATAAAGTCTTCCCTTCTGCGTACGCCTCGGGTGCTATAGCTAAGTGTCGAAAGAAGAAAGCCAGTGGCCGTTCGTAAGACGGAAAAGGGCAAAGCCCTAAAGCGCTGGTTTAAAGAGGACTGGAAAGACGTCAAGACAGGCAAGGCTTGTGGACGTAAAAAGGGCGATAAGCGGGGAACCCCGTACTGTAGGCCCACAAAGCGGGTCTCTAGTAAAACGCCTAAGACCTCTGGTGAGATGACAGCGGCAGAGAAGAAGTCCCGTATAGCGCAGAAGAAGCGTCTAGGGCAACCGGCAGGCAAGCCCAAAAGGGTTAAACCTTTGAAAAGGAAAAAGAAATAATGGCTAAGGGTGTAAACCACTATTTTAAAGACGGTAAAACGCACCGAGGGGGCACGCATAAACACCCCGACGGGACTATAATGACAGGTAAAACGATGTCAGCTAAGTCCGCAAAGTTATTTCATTACAAAGATTTATCTAAAACTGCGCAGAAGAAAGCGCGGGAAAGTTGGGGCAAATAATGGCGACATCTGGCACAGCTACATTCAACATGGACTTCACCGAGATTGCGGAAGAAGCGTGGGAGCGTGCCGGTAGAGAAATGCGTTCTGGTTATGACCTGCGTACTGCTCGTAGGTCTATGAATTTGTTGACTATTGAGTGGCAGAACCGTGGCATCAACATGTGGACTATCGAGGAAGGCACACTAAACCTCGTAGCGGGTACAGCCACATACGCGCTGCCTGCCGACACAATAGACCTCTTAGAGCACGTTGTACGCACAGGCGACGGTAGCGTAACTACTCAGTCTGATCTAAACATCACGCGTATTAGCGTCTCTACCTATTCAAGTATCCCTAATAAGCTCTCTCAGGGCCGCCCTATACAACTTTATGTGGACCGTGGGCAAGCTAACCCCTCGGTTACTGTGTGGCCTGTGCCGGACCAAGGGCCGGTAGGTGTGCCTTACTACGTGCTTAAGTACTGGCGTATGCGCCGAATACAGGATTCAGGAACAGGCGTTAATACTGCCGACGTTAATTTCCGTTTCTTGCCCTGCCTCGTTGCAGGGCTTGCGTATTATATAGCGCAGAAAGACCCAGAACTGATGCCTAGAATACCTATGCTACAGGGCGAATATGAGCGCCAGTTTGAGTTAGCAG
>Ga0222719_10003683_pt1 | contig 13569 bp, 15 predicted proteins | sample C33_34DmetaG_FD_165039 | JGI IMG/M metagenome (GOLD analysis project Ga0222719, IMG submission 165039) | Estuarine water microbial communities from San Francisco Bay, California, United States - C33_34D | ecosystem: Environmental > Aquatic > Marine > Unclassified | place: USA: California...
GAACGTGGATGAGGTACTCTGTATCCACCTGCAGCGCGTTTTGGATTCCGTCGGGGTGCTTAACGATTCCAAAGACGGTTGACGCCTTTTCGCCTTCTGCCTGAATGAGAACGGGACGCGAGATGTTGTAGAGTTCTCGCGTAATTTGCTTTGCCCGTGCTTCGCTTGTCTGCGTGGGGGTTGGAAGTACGATTATATATCCGTTCATCAGTAGATTGAATAAAAGGTGTTTATGTTGTCCTCGATGTCTGCTATTTCTGAAGTTGATTTTACATCGCTCCACGCTATAAACTCTTGAGGAATTGCACGGTTATCACTGTTATTTAAAGGGTATCGAGCAAAGAAATTAGTTGTATTGATTTGATTCGTGCTACTGAAACTAACAGATGTTGGTTGATTTATAGAATTGATTACCTTACCAAAAGAAGATGCGCCGTTTCCCACGCCTAATATAGCAGTTTGAGTATTTGTTGGGAATGTCCCTCCGTTATCAATACGGTTATCTAAAAACCTTACATCATTTCCATTGTGGTAAAATTGACGACTTCCCGTCATCATATAATTATATACATTAGAGCTCGCAAAAATCCCCATAACAGTACACGGTTGAGATATAACGCCAAGCGGGTTTACCAATGCCTTGCCTACGGCGTTTAAGGATGGCTTGCCATTCAAAGTATAAACGCTCGTCGTTGCCCCGTCGTAAATCTTCGGCATTGCCGCCGCCGTCGTTTGCGTCGCGTCGTTGCTGTTTCCCGATTGGTCGTACCACTTACTCACGAACCCGTCGTTACTTCCGCAATGCGCAGCAAGTGCGACCGTATCCAATTCGCCGAATACGTTAAAGCCGATGTCCGCGTAACTCGAACCGTTGTAAACCTCCACCAAAGCACCCGTGTACGTTGAGTCCAAAAGGCGCAAGGAATAAGCAGCCGCCGCCCCGCTGTACGTGTCGAGGAGCGGCGTGTTTTGGGTAAAGTAGTCGCCGATGTTGGATTCGATGCTATCGCGGTTTGCGGTGGATTTTGTCGAGGAATAATAAATAAATTCCTGATAATAAGGAGCGTTAAAACCACTATAATATAGACGCCTATTTATTAAACTGCTGTCATCTACATCAACCGTTGCCTGTGTTTGGTTTGCCGTGTTATCCCATATAAAATCTCTATTTACAGAGCTTGCTGTAGTTCCGTTAAATCTGTAGCTGTTGACACTTACGCCGCTACTTGTGCTGCCTGTATTACCGTCATACCCAAAAAAGTAATATTTGTTTGTACTGTCCGAAGTAGCTATATATCGCTGCGTACCTCCAATTGTTGGGCGCTGTAGAGTCATAAACAAATGCCCCGTTGAACTGCCCGTAAAAGATGCGTCATATCTTCCGCCGTCAATGTAAAGTTTTCCGTTTATCTTTTTTAGAGCGCCTGATTCATAAACCGTACCTTCGTTTACCGCGCTTGCATCTACTGCGTTTCCGCTTTGGTCTTTCCACGTTACAACCGTGCAAGTCGTACCCGTGCAAAACGTCTCTATCGCTGCCTCGTCGATGTTCCCCGAACCATCGAACCCAATCGTCTGAGTCGTCGAATCCGATGCCCTGCGAATAACCATGCAGTCGGTGACGTTGCCATTCAACCGCCGAGTGGAATACGCCGCCTCTGCTCCGCTTCCGTAGCTCTCATTTAAAAGCCCTGTGAACGCGGGCGCTTGTGCTACTTCCTCCCACGTCATTTTGAGGCTAATCGGTACAGTCCCACCCGTGCGTTCCTTGAGGTAAGCAAGCAAAGCCGTCTTTGCATTTGCGAACGTCGTGTTATCGGCGATGGCTGTAAACTGCGTCCAATCGGCGCTGGTGTCTGGGTCGGCCTGCGCCTTCTCGGCATAGTACAGCTTGCGCTGAATGTCAAAGCCCGTCGTCGCCGTGTCGCTCTGAGCGCTCTCTGCCAGACCGTTACCATCTGCTTGAGCAAAGAAGTAAAGCTCTACTGTCTCTGTAGCTCCAGATCTGAGTGTCTCAGCTGTCGTGGAATAACGATTGTGATACTGAACGTCAACAGCTATGTCCGCCCATTGAGTGTTATAATCTGTGCCGTCTGTTTTTACAAGGGCCTGACCAGTAGTCCCACCAGCAGGAACGCCCTCTCCAGTTGCTCCCTGGATACCTTGAACTCCCTGCGGACCAGTGTCCCCTGTGACTCCAGTTGCTCCCTGGATACCCTGGATACCTTGAGGGCCCTGAGGACCAGTATCCCCTTGAATACCTTGTATCCCCTGTATACCTTGAATGCCTTGAGGGCCAGTAAAATCGCTAGTCGTAAAAGAAGTTCCGTCCGTGTAGTTTACAGTGAATGTGCCATTACCGTTATCTACGGTTGATTCTACCCCAACCCCAGTGTCACCTTTGTCACCCTGAGGTCCCTTTCGCTCTAAAGTGACCGTGACCTTTGCCATTATACCGCTGTTGAAATATCTTCTTTAATAGTAAAAATTCCCCTGAGGACAGTCGTCACCTTTTGAAACCCGTTAACTAAAACCTTATACTGAAGGTCATAAGGGAATCTACCCACAGGAAGCTTAGAAGTTGATTCAGCGGTTGCCCTTAAAACTACATTGCCTAAGTCATCAATGTCCTCAAAGGTAAAGATAGGCGATTCAGCCTGTTTAAGTTGAGAAACACCCTTCGTCTCAGATTCTGTCAAAGATGAACCAGCAACAATTGTAGGAAAAGATGACCTAGATGCCACTTGTCTTTGAGCTGGAGACTTAACCTGAATGGTAAATTCATACTCATCGGTCAATAAGGGTAGGTTTGCGCTTGCGCTATCCTTAAAGTTTAAATACAACTCAAAAGAATCACCACGCTTAATCGTGATGTCTAATTTCTCTGATACGTCTAAGTTTGCTTTACTAGCCATATTAGCTCATTTGGTTTGGTGGTTGCTGCATAGGCATAAGCCCCTGAGGAATAGAAGACATCATCTGAGATAGCTCACCTCGCTTACCATCTCTCTGAGATATTAGCTTGCTCTGCTCGACAGCCTGCTTCTTTACTCTATCATCCTTTCTGTCCTCTTTAAGAACTTCAAGCTTTTCTTTGAATTCCTGATCGTCAGATCGAACGCCGAGAATAGCTTGAGCCTTAATCATCTCAATCTCTTTCTTAAACTCATGTTTCATTTGCTCCATCTGAGCATCTAATTGAGCCTGCATCTGCATCTCCTGAGCCTTTAGCTGAGCCTGCATCTGCATCTCCTGTTGCTTGGCTTGAGAGGTAGCCATAGCAGATTGTTGCTGAATCTGAGCCTGCTGCTGAGAGTTCTGCATAGCCATCTGTTGCTGTTGAGCCATGCGCTTCTTACGACGCACAACAAGCAACCTTTCGGCTTGATTAATATCCTTTAACTGTCTGATTGCAATTGCGTCTTCAATATCCAGTTCTTTTTGCTGAAGAGACATCTGGATGTTTTGCTCAAGATATGCTCTATCTTGATCCTCCATCTCTTTAACGACCCTAACCCCAAAGTTGTACATTGGAAGGCTGTTAAATGAAGATAGCACAGACATATTCTCATCTCCAATAGCGTTTGCGTATATGCTGTAAAGGACAGATTCTGGTGGGATGATCTGAAGGCATTTAACTATATCCTCACAAACCTTCTTGAACAGAACCATAGAGGCGTTTGTAATGTCATATATGGCGTTGTTTCCTGCGGCAATAGCTTGCTGCTGGACACCAACGAGTGTATCACCCTTTGGTGTAGAGGCATCCATCATTTCATTAATGCCCGTAGTATCTCGGATCAAACGCAAATAGTGATTGTACAACCCAATCAGCTCATTAATATTTCTTATGGTGTTGCCGATCTCTCTTACAGGAGGGTTCTGGAAGCCACCCTCTGGGTTCTTGCTCCTGTAATAAAAGACACCCGTTTGCTCGTAAATATCGTGGAGGTCCAATGGCTGCAACTCTCCGCCTTTACCAAGCTGAACGTTCTCCAACCCCTCGATATCAATGATCAGTCCGTCTGGTTTAGCCTTTGCAATAGCCTGCTGAATCTTAAGGTGAGTCAACTGGAGCATATCGGCAAATCCGATACAAGACTCCACCATTGACTTAGGCATGATGTTTCTGATGTTTGTAGCCACAGCAGAGTAAGACATCTTAGCCTTTGATATATCCTGCATGTTTTTCGGAACGTTCTTAGCCCTCCCGTAATTAAACATGTATTCAGTACCAAGAATATAGCTACCCCCGTAAATGGTGTTTACTTCCATTCTGTGCGGGGTCCTCTGATAAACACTGCCTTGCTTTGGGTTGTAATCAAACCCCTTCATAAAGAAGTTTGTATTCCCAAATCTATTTTCCTTTTCCTCAAAGTGTATTGCATCAACGGAAACAAACTCAAAGTCAAGTACATCGACCATGTATTCGTCATACCCGTATTCGTTTCGCTGCAAGTGCCTATTGTAACTGGATGAGTTTAAATAAGAGGAATCATTACCGAACTTATTCCTTACCGTAGTGGCGATCTTCTTGAACTCCTCTTCTTCAATCTCGTGACCAGCCAATCGCTTTAATTCCTGAATAGAAATTCGCTTGATGTGACCCGCATAAATAATGTCGTCAAAGTTTGGGTCTTCGGTGTAACTGTGTATAAAGTTTATTGGGTCTATATACTCGGTTTTAATCCCCTCGTTAGGATCGTTACTTCTTTTGACGACGGCCATACCAATCGAAACGAGATCATTGACACACCTTCTAAATACACTGTCGTTGAAGTTATTCCAGGAAAGCGTCATGTTGGTTCCGATTTGAGCTGAAACCTCAGCATCGGTTTTAACATTTGTCCCCAAGAATATTTCTGTTTCCTCTTCAGACTGGGGAAGCTGCTCTGGATCTATATCCAAGACCATTCCTGTTTTGTCCTTGAGTTTAAGTAGGCGATCTCTGTTCGCTACCTGAAGCTCAATAGTTTTTTTCTTTCTATTCTTTTCGGAAGAAGAAAGCGGATCAACAGCCTCTAGGTTTGGGTATGGCTCCCTAGATAATATTTTGTTTACTACAACGCGAACAAACTTGGGTAAGATAGGAACTGGAGTGTAATCAAGATTGAGCAAGCTTCCGTCTCCATCATTTGGGTTTAATGACCTAAGAAGCTTTTTATATATATTTGTTGACTGTACGCCATTAGCGTAATCCCTGTTCTTTTCAATCCTAGAAGACCTTTGACCAAACAAAGAGTTAGCCTCCGTGCTTTTTCCCCACTGAGACTCTATCGCTTTAGCATACTGCAAGCCGTACTCCCTGCTTTCCTTCTTACTGGTTTCAGCCAAAGGATCTGGAAAAGAAGTGCCCTTCTTTTTACTATTTGTATTGTTCATGGATTTTTTGCAGTGTATGCGTATTTTGCAAATATAGCAAATCCATGTTAGACCTTATATCTCCTGAAAAAGCGCCTCTCTGAAAAATCAGCAACTGGTTTCTCTTTTTTTACTTTTTGTGCAGCGAGGAGTGCAAGACCTGAACTAATAGTCAAGTCAAACTTAGTTCTTTTGTCTATTTTATAGCCTATCCAGTCCTCTAACGTTCTGTTAAAATACATCTTTCCAACCTCACCAGTCTCAAGATTGACACCTACATGATCATGAATGTATGCCTCTATCGCATGAGCGTGAGACTGAATAACATCTTGCGAGTTAGATGGTATACCCTTTGTTCTAACGCTAGACGAGCTAGCGGACTTTAGGTGCTCTGGACGGTCCATTAAGTAACCGTCGTAACCCCTTGATTCAAAGTACCTTGCTATCCCATACTTGTTGTTTTCTATAAGTATCGGATACCCATAATAAAAAGCACACATAAGCACATCTTCGTAGAAGATGCTAGCAAGATCTGGACGCGAAGCGTACTCCACCACGAACATGTTTGGTGGCACGTCCATATTGAACTTATTGTAAAGGTGTAGGGCACCCTTAGAGCCTCTACTATCGACAGTCACGTCAAGGTCGTAGGAGTCAACACCGCCAACTCCTATGTGCCCATTGGGAGCCACCTTCTTACCTCTGTTGTCGGCCTTCTTATTTGCCAGATGGGCTGGAGGCAACCATGCAACCCGAAACCTCCCATTAGGATCTGGAGAAAAAACCACCTCCTCATCTTTGTTTTTCCATATGAAGTTGCCCTGAACTACTGGGTTAGGGTAGAGATCGTCATTGCTTTCTATCTGCTGATATATCTTACCTATATTGAATAAGCTCCCCTCAATGCTGTCCCTGAAGGCTTCGTCTTCGGTAAAGGGGAACTGCCTAATGATCTCGTTTAGTTCCGATGGGTCATCTTTGAACGACTTCCTCTCGTTCTTTAAATATACCTTGGCCCCTTGGTCCACGAAGTCGCCATCAACGCCAATTAGCTCTTTCTCTGGCTCGTCTACGACAGCATTGCCATACTTATCAAAAAAACCCTCCAAGGCTTCGTATGCTGGGATAAATATCCTGTAAAGTCCAGACCTGGTTCTTCCGTTGTTATTTCTTTCGCTAGGGTCTGAATCAGCCCACAAGCCTCGGTACTCATCACCTCCCTTATCCATGGGGTTTACCGTACTCCCTACTATAGCCTTACCAACTATTCGCTTACCCACGATAAGGCATGTGCGCTCGATTCTCCATGCTTCCCTGATGTCTGACGGCTTCTCCCACTTGCCAGCCTCATCGAGGTACAGCATGTGTAGCTTCTCACCATCGTATGCGTTATTCGTGGTGTTCTTCCAGTTTATGACCGTGTTAAGAGCGTCTCCTCTATTCGAGGTCTTGTTGTTTTTTGTGATGCGCTTAGAGGGCTCGCGGAAGGCGAGCTCCATACGCGGGTTCGTAGTACCGTCCTGGATGGGCTTGAAGAAGAAGGGGTAGCTGCGGAAGATCGCAACTACTTTCTTCATGAATATGTTTTCCTGGGCGTCTTTACCAGTCTTTGACTGAATGCCCAGAAGTTTCTCTTTAACTTGACTAGCTTCGTCCACAAGGACAGCAGAGCATATATTAGTGTAGCCAGAACGACGACACTTAGTATATAGCTGACCGAAACAACGGGGATCAGCTTCGCAAGCAGCCATGTGGAGAAAGATTTCCTTTTGGAAAGCGAGGTATGATGGGTATCCGATATCAATTTTAGACCATTGTAGAAACATATAGTGTCGCCCTGTAATATACGTAGGTTCCCCATTATTGTAAAACCAAACACCGTCGCGCCTACGCTGAAACTCTTGTTCGATGTAAGAACGAAACTTCTTTCGAAACTCGGCAGGCTTTTCGAGCCACTCATCCATACTGCGAATCCTTTGCAGTTCTTCGGGCATAGGTAGGCGTTGCCACATCTGCATTGCCTTTGGTAGGTCATGGAAGAGAATTTCCGATCTGCGCGGTTTCTTTGGAAGTACCACGAGTAGCCCATGGAGTTCGAGAACTTCTCCTTCTGTACCGTTAGGGTCGATCTTAATCCCTTTAGTTTCATAGCCGTCTATAGATAATAGAGACATATCAACTTACACCCACTTGAATAAGCTTGATTCCATCTTGATCTTGAATGTATCTCCAAGGATCAATAACGACTGAACCTTTTGGGAACTGATAGTTTAGGAATTCATCGTGATTTGTTCCGATGAAATAAAGCATAGGCTTTAAGTCAATTGTTTTCCCATCAACCCAAGGATCAAACATGTCGCAGCTCACACCCTTTTCAGACAGGATGTTTTTAAGAAGTATGGATGGGCTTCCTACTGTAAGGTTTGTTTCTTTCTTAAAACACTTACCAAGAATCATCACATCTAACCCTTCTTTGTTTTCAATGATTAAGTCGGCCAACCACTCAGTTTGGTTTTCTCTACAAATCATCAAATTCTCATACCAATCGTGACTTAGGTTTAAGCCTTGAGCAAGCCAAGACAAAGCGATGTTATCTCTTGGATGACATCCTCCCCCATCTCCCATTCCGCCAAGAAGATATTTGGTGCTTATCAGCCTTTCATTAGCCATAAACAAACCTTTCATTACGTTATCGCAATCAATGTTATCCAGCTTATGGCTTACCTCCATTACTACATTTGCCAAGCAAATCTTCATGGTAATGTATGTATTGTAGGTGACTTTGATCATTTCTGCCTCTTCAACGGTGCATCCGTAAACAGGCCGATCATGAATGGTTCGATAGAACTCGCAAGCCTTGCTGTAAGCGTTGTCATCGCTTTTTCCAAAAAGAACAAATTCTGGATGCTCAAAATCCTTTCTAGTTGTCCCCATGGCTATAAAGAAAGGATTATAGCACAGCTTAACTCTATCTGAAAGGAGCGGCATAATTTCTCTCCTTATTGTTCCAGGAAGAACCGTAGAGATAATGATTACAATTTTGTCTTCTCCTAATTTGTCTATTTCGTCCGATAGGTTTTTTAATCCAGACTTCAGGTAAGAATAATCAAAATCAACTCTTTCCTCTGGAAGCCTGGTAACCCCTTCATATTTTTCGTCGTGAGGGGTTTGAATTGGGACAAATATGATATCCGAATTTGAAACCAAATCAGACATGTCGGACCATACGATACTATGATCGTCAAGCAATTCTTGACTACCCTCTTCCCTGTAAGGAAGAACCTTAGTATCTAAAATCTTTTTTACATCTGGGTTGATATCATAGCCAAAAACATTGTGCCCTTTGCTGTTTGCTACAAGGGCGCATGGAAGGCCCAGTTTTCCTAGACCGAGAAATCCTACGTTCATTTTTTTGAATTTATGTAATTAATTAATTTTTTAGCGTCTTGCCTTCTAAGCAGTTCGTTTTCTTCAGACCAAAAGCTTTTGTCGTACTCTCTTTCTTCGTAAGTCTTGTCCAAGATCTTACCCATGTCGTGGTTCACCCACATGTCGACAAAATGAAAAACCTGTAAGTAATTTGCTACATACTCAACCCAGGTATCATTGTGACAGTTTAGAGAGTAATGACCTAAGGCATCAAACCAAGCTTTGGGAATGAAAGGAAACATCGTGCCCCCATAATGAGGATTCTCAATTACTCTAGGGCTTACCAGTACAACATCCTCCTTTTCGAACGGTTCAAGGAGCAAGTCCCAGTTATCTGTTTTGATGTATGAATCATCATTCCAGAGAAATAGCCAGTGACCAGTAGCGATCTCACAGAGTCTGTTCACATAGTGGTGTAGTCCTTGATATCCGTGCCTGACGTCAAAGACCTCAACGCGCATGTCCAAGTCCTGGCCGTCTACGTATTTCTTCAGGTCTTCAATCGAAGGATCGTCGGCGTCTGCACCGATTAGGATCTCAAGGTAGCTAGGGTCTGAACACGTAGAGACAAGAGAGTCAATCGTCTTTTTCACCAAAGGAACTCTGTCCCTTGTGGGCAGAATAACACTTATTTTTTCCATATTGGAATTGGATTCATCTTGTGCTGATTAGCGCTATTTAATTGACTGTAAATATAGTAAACATCCTTCTCTCTACCCTCTAGAGTTGAAGGGTCTCCCGAAAAATCCATGGCCCATTCCAGCTCAGGATAAGATGCTCCGATCTGATCTTCATCGGTTCTATCGTCTCCCCAGAGGCCATCAGTTGGGTCTGCGCTGACGATCTCATCAATGACTCCAACCTTCTTGGCAAGTTTCCAGACTTCGCTTTTGGTGAGGTCGGCAATAGGGGATATATCAACTCCGCCATCACCATACTTAGTGAAAAACCCAACACCAAAATCCTCTACTTTGTTTCCAGTACCAACTACAATCCCATTGTTAGACGAGGCAATCTGATACAGCGCTGTCATTCTAAGTCTGGACCTTGAGTTAGCAAGAGATAGACTAGATGCTTCTTTGAAGCAATCAGAAAAACAATCAAACACTTTTGACAAATTAACCTTTAGGGATGAAACATTATCGTATTTAGAGCAAAGCCACTTAATATGATCCTCCGCTCTCTTTAATTGAGATTTTTCCTGATGGATTGGGAGGCTAACAACGATGGTTTTTTTACCAGTATTTGCGCAAAGGGTAGAAGTAAGAGCAGAGTCTACGCCTCCACTAATTCCAATTACCAAACAATCTATATTGTTTTTAACCGCATACCTACTAATCCAAGAAGTGATTTCACTATTCATTTTCTTTAATTTTTATCTCAAGTTCTTTGATTTTTTTCTCCAGCTCTTTTGGTTTTATGTTGTCCCCTCCCGTCTCAAGAAGTAACTTCAAGGATTGAAGGGCTATTTGATTAAACCCACACTTCTCTGCTGATATGGCATAATTCTTTGGGAAAACATATGATGCAGCATCATCCACATCAAAAAACCCGCCAAGCGACCCCATCACTCTCTGAAACTTAACCGTCATATCCCCAATAGAAAAAGCCATGGAGTTCCTACCTTCTTTGACTAAGCAATCCATCAAAGCGGCAGCAGCCTCGTATCTATATGGAGCAAACTCCCAGGCCCTAGATAGGTCACTTATGAATTGATTAATATCCTGAGTTACTTGCATCCTTAAGGCCGCTAACCTGTACATTGAAACGTAAATCTCCTGTTCCCAGCCCCCCATTTCAATCCTCTTCTCGTACTCAGCTATTGCCTCCTCTGGCATCTCGGCACAAGCATAGGATTGAGCGAGGTAGAATTGACTCCTTGTGTTTGATGGGTCCTTTTTAAGCGAATCCTGTATAACCTTAACATCATTCAGGTACTTTTCCTTCTTTGTGGATGCTCTCTTAAGTGGAGAAGCATTGGCCTCCATTTCACAGAATAATGCAACGCCAAGGAGATGCGAGTGATTATCAAATCCCTCAAGGATCAAAGACTCATGAAGAACGCCCTCGTACCTAAAACCTGCCCGAGATGAAACAAAAACGGTTCTCTCAAATGAAGTTCCATCCAATTTAAAAAGAACATTAAAGCCCAAGTAATCCGATAATAGAAAATCAAGATTAAAACCCTTCTCTGGTTTGAAGATATCATCCGCATCCATGAACATGACATAATCCGCCTTCGTCTCCGCTATCTCTAAAGCCTCGTTTCTGTTGTGAGAGAAATCTACCCAGGGGCGCTCATGGAGTTCACCAGGCACCTTGAACCTGTTCTTCATTAAGGACTTGATCTTCTTGATCGTCTTATCCTTAGACCCCGTATCGATAATTACCCAGTAATCAATGTACTTGTAGACGCTCTTCAGGCATCGCTCGATGTCCTTCTCTTCGTCTTTTACTATCATACTGAGACAAACTGTTGGTTTGCTCATTTCAATTTAATTTGTACACCCGACAGGATTCGAACCTGTGACCGTCTGCTTAGAAGGCAGATGCTCTATCCAGCTGAGCTACGGGTGCATTCTTTCGTGAGTTTTTTTACGATGGCAATTTGCACATCTTATTTCACATTTCCTAATTTCTTCTTTAATTGTTTCTAAGGAGTAGGACCATCTAGCCATATCTGATATATTACCCCTCTTGTCTCCTTTTACGTGGTCAAAGTCAAGAACGACAGGGTTGCCCTCCCCGCAGTCTACACAGCTGTGCATCCTCTTTACCCTGTTGACAAAGGCTTTGTTTTTCTTTCGCTGACTTACATTTCGAACTTTAGACCTGGCTTTTATTTTTTCGCAGTTCTCCCTGTAGTGTTTAGCAGCCGCCTTTGCTTGATCTTCTTTTCGCTTATAAGCCATGAGTGCTCCCTACTGGAATCGAACCAGTGACCTACGAATTATGAGTTCGCTGCTCTGACCGCTGAGCTAAGAGAGCAATTCCATACATGAACATTCCAACAATTATTAAAATGTTCGGTTCGATCGGAACGGGTTCTTCTTCTTCGCACCACCACGGTGGGTTAGGTGTGTTACATGGGTTAAAATGTGCGGTGCCATCCACACCACTACTCCACTCATGAGTCCATTCATCACTGTAATAATCTATAGTCGAAGGGTAATTAGTCAGTGTCCCGTCTTGCTGGGGCATCGTAGATAATATTAAAGTCTTCCTTTAAGTAACCAGCTGTATCAGTCTGATTATCAAAGTTGTAGTCGCCCCAATAGATGAGCCCGCTAGCTTTACTTTGAGAACCTTTCTGCGAATCCACCTGAGTAGTCTTTTTCTTGTTCGATTTCTCCATTGTCTCTAAGGTCTTTAACCATTTGTTCTAAACGCTGACGCTCCACCAAAAGCTCTTTACAGTCAATAGCAGTTTGCTTTATGGATTGTAGCTCCGCTTTGCGGGCAGACCCACCAGCCTCAGGATCGACAGGCTTCTTAACCTCTTCGATCATGTTATTAATTGCTACCTCCATACTTGACATAAGTCGCTCAGCAGCTGAAATGGTTGTGAATTTAGACCTCGACATACATTAATTGGTCTGCTGCGGTTCGGTAATACTCCTTGCCATCAATCTTAATTCTGTAATCCATTTTCTTCTTGAACCCGACTATATCGCCGATCTTCAACCCAAGAACTTCCACCCAAGGCGGCGTAAAAGCGACCATGCCTTTCGTGACAGGCTTATCTTTAAGTTTAACAACATCGATAATACTGGACTCTTTCTCTTCTGGCTCTTCCACTCCTTCGAGAAGTGCCCAGCCCGCCAGCGGATGTACCCTCCCAGTCTTTGCAGACTTGTAAGCAATAGCCTGGTTATTAACGGTATGATCAGGATCGTAGCGTACAAGATAGTGATCATCCTCACCAGTAAGAGGCTGGCCGTCGTTAATAACAACAAGATGATGGAAATAAAGTATGTCACCGACTTCCACGCCAGTGTCGTGCTTAAACGGGACCGCAACGACTGGCCCTTCTGTAATTCTGTTTTCGAATTCATTGAATCTGGTATCTATGTATAGTTCTAGACCACTATCGGTCTTAATTGTATCATTAAGCGTTTTTTCAAGCTTAACGATAAACAAATCGAATGTTCTCATTAATTAAAAATTTAAATCGTATTCAATTATGCAGGGCATGCTATCCACCGCCTTCCACAAAAGTACGTCATTTTCATTTTTAATATAAACAAGATATCTAGCAATAGAATATTTGTAGAGGTGTCGCTCATCTAATATGATTGAATCTACCTTTCCATCACCAGCCCTCATGCCTACATAGTAGGCCATTCCGTTTTTAGGGTCCTCCCCTATAACGATCTTCCTAATAAGTCCTTCCATTAGTTTAATGATATGCCAAGGCCATCTAGCAAATCATCAAGATCGATATCGTCATCTTCGTCCTTGTACGCTCCATCCATCACTTCTTTTAGAGCGTCCAGCTCTGCTCTACTTTGAAGGTTGAAGCTGTACATGGTTTTCATTTCGGCCTCAGACTCTCCGTATTCTATAGCGTCCAAGTCAAGTACTCCGACCACTATAGTAGCCAGCACTCTATCTTTCATATCGAACTCCTCGATGGTTTCCTCCATCTTCTTGACTAATGAATACATTTCGGCAAAGAAGAGGGTGTCCCTGGTGTCCATGATTTAAATTTGTTGTAAATCAAATATACGACATAATTAATGCCTAGGTCTACCGTAAAAAAGTCAAGGTTGTTCAGAG
>Ga0222719_10003684_pt1 | contig 13569 bp, 19 predicted proteins | sample C33_34DmetaG_FD_165039 | JGI IMG/M metagenome (GOLD analysis project Ga0222719, IMG submission 165039) | Estuarine water microbial communities from San Francisco Bay, California, United States - C33_34D | ecosystem: Environmental > Aquatic > Marine > Unclassified | place: USA: California...
GGAATAACTTGTGTCGTATGCACAGCGACAAGTTCAGTATTCAAATTGTGGATGGTATGAAAGTGATTGTGTGCAAACTCAAAGACAATCCGCTTAAATACACCAGTGTTGCTTATCCCACAGATGAAACACATATCCCGCAATGGTTTAAAGACTTGCCATTTGATGACAATACCATGGAATCTACCATTGTAGATCAAAAAGTAGAAAACTTGCTTGGTGTACTCAACTGGCAAATTACTGAAAACACAGACATTAACACAACATTTGATAGTTTGTTTAGTTTTGAATAAAATTATAAAATTAGTAGACATAAACAACGCTGCTTATCAAGAAACAATGTCTCTTGGCAAGATTGACGTTGGACCTGATCATTTATGGACATTTGACACTAGGTCAATGACATTTGAAAAAGATCTAGGCCTCAAAGGACGATACTGTTATCATCCTTTTAATACAGTTACTGTTGACGGCCATGGCGATTGCTATGTGTGTATCTGCCAGGCATGGTTACCAATACGTGTAGGTAATATATTCCAATTCAATAGTTTGACAGAAATTGTTCAAAGTGCCAAAGCTAGGGAAATTCAAAAAAGTATTTTAGATGGCAGTTATAGATACTGCGATCACAACAATTGTAGTATAATCAAAGAAGACAGTCTAGAGAATGAAATTGCTCATAGACCAGACACTGTTAATTGGATAAACTTTGCACTTGATCCTAGTTGTAATTTAACATGCCCAAGTTGTAGATCAGATTTTGTATTTTTAAAAGAAGGCCCAGAATACGAAAAAAGAATAGGCATAGTTGAATACTTGGCAAAACTAATTAAAAATCACGATCACTGGATCAAATTCAGTATCAGCGGAGATGGGGATCCTTTTGCCAGTTTGATCTATAGACATTTTTTAAGTATATTAGATTTAACCAACAAAAAAGATGTAGAAATTGAAATTGTTACCAACGGCATACTGTTGCAAGATCACTGGCACAAACTTGAAAAAATTCACAACAACATTGTTAGAACTAAAATAAGTTTGGATGCTGGATCAGAATCTGTTTACAAAATAACTCGTCGAGGTGGCAGTTGGGAAAAAGTATTAAACAATATTGAATTTTTAATAAACTGGAAAAAAACACACAGACCTGACATGCAGATCCAGTGTAATTTTGTAGTTCAAACTACCAACTACAAAGACATGCCTGCTTATGTAGCAATCTGCGATGTGTTGGGAGTCGACGAAATTAACTTCCAAAAAATTGTGGATTGGGGTACGTTTGACAATTTTCAGAATCATGCAATTTGGTCAGAAAAACATCCTGAACACAAGTTTTTTCTAAATATACTACGCAATCTAAATAACAAAAAGATTAATTATACCAATCTCACTGATCTAAGATATGACTTTAACTCAACTAGTTGATTTAAAAACAAGGCTTGAAAATTTTTCAACTTCTGAGCTTGTTCGCACTGCTGAATACAATCGCAACGAAGTATTGTCGTGGCAAAGTTTGGTCTTGAACGGCACAATCAAAGACAATTTAGATTTTTTAGTCAATACTTTCACATCAATACATGCCAACAGTCTTAGCACAGAAATTATTTTTAAAAATTTATTAGAACAGGTACAACAAGAAATAGACAACCAAAGTTCTAGATATCTAACCTATGGATATACCATAAATGAAGTAACTGCACTGGTACCATCACAGAATATCGAAGTTGATCAAAAGTTTAGAACTATTCCCAGAACCAAACAGTTTGAAGAAGAACTGGCCAGCCGAGTACGAGTATATACAAATTGGAAGTATCCTTGTTTAGAAATTGGGCCAGGCACTGGAAGTTGGACAGATAACTTTGTTGGTTCTGATCCACTTTACATTGTAGACATACACAGAGAATATCTAAATGCAGTTGTTTTTAGATATCAAGAACAATTTAAAAGAAAAATCAGACCTTACTTGATTGGTGCTGAAGCAGAACGCAGTCCGGTGGATCTCAGCGACTTACCAAAAAATCAAATTGGGTTTATTTTTAGTTGGTCAGTGTTTGATTTCCTACCGTTAGATCAACTACATATGTATCTAACCAGTTGTTATTCGGTCATGCGCCCAGGAGCAATAATGGTTTTTAGTTTTAACGATTGTGATTATTATGAAAATGCTGCTTTAGCAGAAAATGGGCAACGGCATTGGATGACAAAAAAATTACTGCAAAAGGCTTTTGATGAAATAGGTTTTGAATTGCAGTCTTTTTGTACATCACAAGACCAAGTTCACAATTGGGCAGAAATTAGAAAACCAGGACAACTATATTCTATGAAAACAACCACACCATTGGCTCAAGTCATGCGAAGGCCTGGTGTACCTGAGGTTGACAACAGAGAACCAAGAAATTATAATGAACAACAAGTAGCCAGATTGAAACAGATTGCAATTAAAATGGGTTTAGGCAAAGATGAAGAAATTATGGCAGGAAAATATTCTCCGCACGAATTAGAACAAATGATTAACACAGCAAGGACAAACAAATGAAAGACCATTTACAGGACATAGTACAGCACACGCATGGATTGGGTGTAATTGAATTAGCAAAAATTGTAGGTACAGACAAGGAAACTAGGTTAGAGGCCATCGCAGAAGATCGCAGTGTGGTTGTAAAAGCCAAGTTTAAAGGAATTGTGTCAGACTTTATTGGAACATTTGGCATGCCCAACTTGGCCAAACTCAATACTATTCTAAATATTCCAGAGTATCGAGAAGATGCAGATGTCACAGTGATTAAAAAAACCGACGACAACGCACAGACCAGTTTAGAAGGCGTGCACTTTGAAAACAAAGCCGGCGATTTTAAAAATGATTATCGCTTTATGAAAGCAGAAATTGTAACCAGTAAAATGCCACCAGTTACATTTAAAGGTGTAAAGTGGAACGTGGACATTGTACCCAGTGTTGTTGGCATTCAGAGGCTGAAGTTTCAAGCGCAGGCCAACAGCGAAGAAACTACGTTTACCGCTCGAACTGAAGGTACAGACTTGAAATTTTTCTTTGGTGATCATGCCAGTCATGCTGGCAATTTTGTGTTTCAAACTGATGTCAGTGGCACACTGAGCAAAGCATGGCACTGGCCAGTATCTGTGGTAATCAGTGTACTGAACCTTCCAGGAGACAAAACGTTCAAGATCAGCGATGAAGGTGCCGCAATGATTACTGTAGACAGTGGCATTGCAGACTATGAATATATCTTTCCTGCAGTAAGCAAATAATGAATTTCGATCGCTTGATCACGCTGAAAGTTTTACAACAAGAAATCAGTGTGCTTCGGACAAAGATTATGCCAGAAGACAGCGGGCACATCTATACTGCTATCAGCGTGATCAAGGATCGTATACAAGAATTAGAACAAACACTAACACCAGAAGAACAAACTTGGTACGTACTAAATGCCAACTAAAGACGATTTGACAGCGAAACAAAAAGACTACGCAGTATTTTTACCTGCTATAAGTGGGTTTTACGCTACGTTTATAGGCAAGCAACGTGATCCTGTAAACGGTCCTTATGTTGACCCTGCACGTTTTCCAACAGGCATGACCGACATGGAAGAACTAAACTGGCTTAACAGCAAAAAGGCCTTGTATCCCTATCGCTGGAGCCTGTATTCAGGTGGACATGCCAATTTGGATCTCGGCAAGCAAGATTGGTCCGAAGACATGGTGCGTAACCGTGAAGAAGGTTCTTTTATCTTAGGTGACTCGGGTGGATTCCAAATTGCCAAAGGTCTGTGGGAAGGCGATTGGCGTGATCCCAACAGCCAAGCAGTTCAAGACAAATTGTCTGAAATGGCTGCACTGGGTGTAACTGAAACAGTAAACAACAAAGGCAAAACTGTTCGTGTAGACCATCTTGCCAACTATAAAAAATTACTGGATGCCGCACAAAAGAAACGCAAATTGATTTTGAACTGGTTGGACAATATTGCCGACTATGCCATGATTTTAGATATTCCAACCTGGGTAATTCATGACGAAAAAGCGTCGGCGGCTTCGGGCATTACCACGTTGGATGAAGCAGTAGACGCTACCAAATACAACAATCTTTACTTTATGCAAAATCGCAAAGGAAAGAAAAATGGTGGGGCACGTTACTTGAATGTGTTGCAGGGCGACAACCATGCGTCTGCAGAACAATGGTACCAGACCATGAAAGAATTCTGCAATCCTGCAAAATACCCAGACACACATTTTGATGGTTGGGCCATGGGCGGTCAAAACATGTGTGACGTACATTTGGTTCTAAAACGTCTAGTCGAATTAAGGCATGACAATTTATTACAAGAAGGCGTCCATGATTGGATGCACTTTCTTGGAACCAGTAAACTGGAATGGGCTGTGCTACTAACTGTGATTCAAAGAGCAGTACGCAAATATGTAAACCCTGCTTTTACAATCAGTTTTGATTGTGCCAGTCCTTTTCTTGCCACAGCCAACGGACAAGTCTATTTTGAAAATACTTTTCCGCATGACGATAAATGGAGTTATCGAATGGCTCCCAGTGCAGATGACAAAAAATATGCCACAGACACACGTCGTTGGAGTACCGGTGTAGTTGCAGATGGCATATACACAAACTGGCAGGACAGTCCGGTCAGTGACATGCTGACCATGAAAGACATCTGTTATTACAAACCTGGAGACCTAAATAAAAACGGTAAAGAAGGTAAAACTTCGTGGGATAGTTTCAGTTATGCATTGTTGATGTCTCACAATGTTTGGATGCACTTGACTGCTGTACAAGAAGCCAATAGACGGTTTGATGCAGGAGAACATCCAGCCATGATGCAACGCAGTCAAGGCGACTATGCTTACTTTGAAGACATTGTAGAACGCATTTTTAGTACATCCAGTAAACAAGAAAGTTTGGATATCATTGAGTACTACGACAGTTACTGGATGGAGATTGTAGGCACACGAGGGTTTAAAGGCAAAAAAACCAAAAATGCCAACACAATGTTTAATGCTTTGTTTGATTGATTATGTTTTTTGAAAAAAATACCCCACAGGCTCAACAACGCAATGGCGAACGTGCTGCAATACAACACGGTGAAATAGCAAATTTATTTCCCATTCCACTTTACGCCAAATTTGACGCTGTTCCCGATTACAAAGTCGAGTGCCTGAGAGAATTTATCAACCTTCCACCGCACGAGTTGGTTGACAATTGGGGCGATGTAAGTATTAACAATTATTTTTTGAATCAAGAAAAATGCCAAGATTTAAAAAATCAATTGTTGCTTTATGTCAACGACATGGCCAATAATGTTTTAGGATTTGCTGGCGAATATGCAATTACACAAAGTTGGGTAAGTACAAAAAGACCTTACCAAAGTCATCAGTTGCACACACATCCCAACAGTATTATCAGTGGTGTTTACTATTTTGATAATGTTGAAGATACCAGTTCCATTACTTTTGTAAAAACCAACACAACAACACTGACATACAGCCTTAAACCTATCAGCAATGGCGAACATAATATGTATACTGCAGAAGAAATACACATTAATGTAAAAAATAACATGTTGTTGTTGTTTCCAAGTTATCTACAGCACCGAGTTTCCATAAATGAAACTCAAGTAAATAGATATAGCCTGGCATTTAACTGCATGCCTCGTTATCAATTAGGAATGCAGAACGATCTGACAGAACTCAAGATGCCCAAATTTGATTAAGGAAACTGCCATGTACGAAACTCGTATCAAACATCTAGAAGAAATGCACAGGGTTTTAGATAATAAAATCCAAAACATGGAACAAACTGGAATATTTGAAGATGCTCGACTGCAAGAAATGAAGAAACAAAAACTTCAACTCAAGGATGAACTAAGACGTCTTGTACGATTGCAATGGGACCATGATCACGAAACTGTGGATTTAGACGATTAATTATGACACATCTATATCGTATTACTCCTTTGGAAAAGAAAAGTATTGAGTTTGTAATTGAAACCTACCAACTGGAGGATGGAAAATACAAGCGAGGGTTCACTGCAACATTCCTTTATCGATGGGGACAAGGTTTTCGTGAAATGGATAACTGGGTCAGTGACTGGGAAGTTAACCAGGGTGTCAACTGCGAACCAGGCCTGGGTTGGGGGTGTGAACTAGATGATTTAATAAGTGTCTGGGTAGACTTTGACGGCGAGTTTACAGAAGAAGAGCAGGAAGAAATAACTGCCTACTGCGAAGGCGAACTAGAAGATGAAGAAGGACGTTGCGGCGAAGCCTGGATCTTTGATGGAGACCATGCATGGGAAATCGAAATAGATGAAGTTGTTGTCCACAGACCAATAAAGATTGACATTGTAGATGCCGATCAATACAATGTCGTCATTGAAGAAAATGTACAACCCAAAGACGATTCAACCACAGACTGGCCTTCTGCATGAAAAAATTATTGTACGTGGGTCCAAGTTGGGCTGTACAAAATTTTGAAAAACTTGATATTGAAAATGAAACAACCAGTCTTTTACAAGAACTCAAATTATCAGCAACAAATCTTGCCAGTTTAGGCAGTAGCAATTGGGAAAATTTACTGCAGATTCAAGCACAGAAAAACTATGATGGTGTTGTTTGGATATACTGTGAACCCATTTTAGATATTGAAACATTCAAAGTCAGTGACATAAGCAGTTTCTTACAGTCAGAAAAATTTTGGCAAATGAGATCCCAAGTCAATCAAATAACACTAGAAAAAATAAACAATTTAGGATGCCCAGTTGCCTTGATTGGAGCACACAGCGACATCGTTGACAACAACTACAATAATTTGTATACTATACATCACAGTTGGCAAAAATTTTTGTGCGAAAAAATAAATCTAAATATTACACAAGGGTGGGGAGCAGAAATTGCACATCGTTGGTTTATGCGTAGAAATATCAAACCTTCTTACCAATTGGTAGACAAGATCACAGAAGTATTTGCTGCATGGAAACAACTGGAACAACAAGGATTATTTTGGGAAGTTCATCCCAATAGATTGGGCAATGAAATATTTGCCAAACACATCAAACAAAAACTCAACAACTGGATTGACCAATTATAAAGACTATTATGGCATTAGACTCAGAACAAAGAAAAACAACTGTATTTTTTGTTGGCGACGAAGTAGAACACAGCCCAATGTTTGGCAAACGTACTTTGTTTGTTGTGGGACCACACACTGCAGAAACAGTGTTAGAATTAGCAGAAACAAACAATGTCGAACACATTTATCTTGGCAGTCAACAAAGTTTTCATCCGGTCAATGTCTATGAATGGGCACAATGGGATGAAATGATACGTCCATTGTTGGTAAAAGATTGGTTTGTTTCCTTGGACATTGATATTACATACGCAAAAGATTTACACGAACAGTCTTGGTGCGAATACCATAATTTTATTCCCATGTTGTCTGTTAAACTACCAAACATCAGACTGTACAACTACAATGCAACACTAAAAATAGACGACAACAGTTGGGGAGATACCAACCCTGGTGTTTGGTGTCATCCTTTGAATGAATTGTTACAGCGCGACAAATTTACCAGCTGGCAAGATTACAAGAATGATGATTCTGTAAATTAAAATGAACTGGGCAGACGATCTCTTTGACTACAGACAACAGTTTGTGCCTGACAGTCAGAACTTAAAGGACAATAAAGAATTTTATTTCCTTGCAAAAAACAGCGACACTTTGGTTATCACTGCCGGAGACTCTTGGACATTTGGGGACAGTTTACCCGAAGAATCAAGATTGGATCAAGTTTATGGCCGCATATTGGCTGAGCACTTTAATTCAGATTGGGTCAATATTGGTAGTCGTGGACGAGCCAATAGTTGGACATTAAAGTGTTTGGAATATCTTGCAAAAATTGTAAAAGATCATTATAATAAAGTCATTGTTGTTGTTACACTAACAGAAAATGGCAGAGACGTGCAAACCCCATACACTTTTCCATTGGACTATGGAAACCTTGGCAGACAAACTGGCGACAGTGTTAATTATTTCGAAAACGTTTTAAAAGAAGCTGAAATGTTTTGGTCCAATCAAATTAAAAATATTAAACAAACACTGGATTGTGTGCTGGTGGTCGGACAAAATTTTGTTTTTAGCAATCTTACTTTGCCTGCTGATGTCAAAATGTTAGATACAAATTGGATAGAAAAACTAGCAGACTATCAAGGATATCAAAGACCGATTAGAACAAATCTAGTAACTTCGTGGGTGTTTGACAGTTTTCCAATTTGCAGAGAATGGGTCAATATTAGCACATCCACATATCACGAATGGGTGTTGACAAAGTTAGATTTGGCCAACCAGGTAAACCGTTGGTTAGACTATAGTAAGTTAAATCAAAATGAATTAAGTAAACATCCAGTAAAAAAAGGGCACGAAATTTGGGCCAACTATTTGTTAGAAAACCTCCGAGGATAAAAAATGAATCAAGAACAAAGAGAAACTGTAAATCGTATCATGCGCCGAGCTCAACGTAAAATTTGGGTTACGTTTCGTAAAGAAGGCATTCACTGCTACCCGGCAGCGGCAGATGATCCAAAACTTGCCACAGGAGACGAATATGATGTCAGTTTCCTTGGCACTCCACATCGACATATTTTTCACTTCCGTGTTTGGATTGATGTTATTCACAATGATAGAGACATTGAATTTATACAATTCAAACGTTGGTTGGAAAATCTTTATAGCAGTGGCACCTTGAAGTTAGATCATAAAAGTTGCGAAATGATCAGCGACGATCTTTACCTACAAATTGCTGATCGTTATCCTAATAGGGCAGTTTGGATCGAAGTGGCCGAGGATGGTGAAAATGGTGCCCTTATCAAATACAACGTATTACGACCTGTACAATCTGTCAAAATCTAAGGAGACTCAAAATGGCAGCAAAATGGCTTGACAAATATCTTACTATGAAACCCGAAGTCGCAAAAATCTTTGATGACTTGGAACAGTATCGCAATTACTGTGCTATTAACTACATGAAGTTTGATGAAAAAGACTTATACAAGAGCGATGCATATCGCAAGTTTGATCGTCAACGCAACCGTCGAGAACGCACACAATGAAAATTAGAAAATTATTTTACATGGGCCTCGAAAGTTATGAGGCTCGCTACACACTGCAACTAACTGAATGGAATCGTCGTGTGTTTGACCGGCGCGGCCTTCAAGTAGTTTATGTACCAGGCAACACCATTGACAACAGCCAAGCAATTTCAGTGGGTCAGGTGTTGGACGCACACGGCCGCAGTTATTTTGGCATGAGTCAAATGATGAACCTTGTGCAAATGATGAAAGACGGTGAAGTAAATGCAGAAGATGTCATTTTTTTCGAGGATATGTTCCAGCCCGGTATTGAGAGTTTACCTTATGTTATGGATCAAATTCCCAGCAATGATCGTCCTAGGGTTTTTGTTCGTTGTCTTGCTCAATCCATTGATCCTGATGACTTTGTACATGTATGGGGCATGGCAAAGTGGATGGGCCTATATGAAAAAATGGTTTGCGAGTTTGCGACAGTGTTAGCAACCAACGAGGAAATGGTTGCCCATATGCGTATTGCTGGTTGGGAAGCTCCAATTTACAACATCAGTGGACTGGCATTTGGCAAGCAGGAAGTGTTGGATCGTGTGAACAATCAGATCAAGCCATTTGATCAAAGAAAGAAACGTGTGGTATTTGCGGCAAGATTTGATCAAGAAAAACAACCGGGGTTCTTCATGGACTTGGTTTCTGCTTATCGCAAAATTGATCCTGACGTAACATTTGCCATACTGTCTGGCGGTCCTTTGCGTAGCAACAATCCCGATTATGTGACTCGTGCTCGCAAAATGCAAGCTGCCGGCGATTTGGAAATACATGAAAGCATCAGCAAAAATACATATTATAGTATTGTCAATGACAGTAGAGTAATGTTTAACTGTGCTTTACAGGACTGGGTCAGCAACACTGTGAGCGAAGCAGACACACTTGGTTGTAATGTTTTGTTTCCAGCCTATCGCAGTTTTCCAGAAACTTTTGCCAATGATGCAGACAGACTGTATGTACCTTGGAGCAAACAAGATGCAATCAACAAATTGAAACCATTGCTGAAATCTCCGCATGCAAACATGGGCAAACTCAGTGACTGGACTGATGGAACCATTGACAGGACTGTAGATATCATGGAAGGTCGTGGCGAACAATGGCTGCGTTCGGGCAATAGATATCGCGATCATGTCGCCGAATCTAAATACTGATTATGAAAGTACTTGTTACAGGATGCAATGGCTATATTGGTAGTCATGTTGTCAAGAAACTAGCTGCCGCTGGACATCAAGTGGATGGATGGGACATTAACTACTATGGCAACGACTACAACGACGTGTCTTTTTATCTCCATAGTTTTAGCAACATAGATGTTACTAAAATCAGCGGCCTAAAAACAGAATACGACACAGTGGTACACCTTGCCGGACTGAGTTTGGTGGCAAGGAGTATGCAGATGCCGTATGAATATTATGGAACAAACATTGCTGGTACTGCACGAGTCCTAAGCAATGTGCAAAACAATCATATAATTTTTGCCAGCACCAGCAGTGCCTGGGAAATGGCCAGTCCATATGCCAGAAGCAAAGTATGTGCAGAAGATGTCATCAAACAAAAGACCAAAGACTACACAATCTTTAGATTTTTCAACGTGTCGGGCACCAATGGTCAATTTCGACAACTGGGTCCTGCCAGCCACTTGATCAGAGTGGCTGCAGAAGTGGCCGCTGGCAAACGACCAGAGTTGTTGGTTTATGGCAATGACTATAACACCAGAGACGGAACCTGTATCCGAGACTACGTACATGTCATGGATTTGGCAGATGCAATTGCACAATCTGTTGCACAAGGTCCTGCTAGAACCGACTACGAGTGTATAGGCAGTAATCGTGGGTTTAGTGTGCTTGAAGTTATTGAAGTAATGAAATCAGTTACCGGTATTGACTTTGCTGTTAGAATTGTAGAACGCAGACCTGGTGACGCAGTTGCCAGTGTGGTTGATAATTTAAGCAAGTTGGTTACACTTAATCACAGCATTGAAGAAATGTGTTTGAGTCAGTACCGTCTTGAACAACAACGATGACATTTTGCTCTATAACAAAATTTGAAAAAGAATTGGCCCAATTTACAGGTGCTCCTTATGCTGTAATGACCGACTGTTGTACTCATGCCATAGAACTTTGTTTTAGGTTGGATCGTCCCTACGAACTTAAATTTACTGCTTACACTTATTTGAGCATTCCTATGTTGATGCATAAATTGGCTATACAGTATGAATTGTTGGATGAGCAATGGACTGGTGAGTATAGATTTCATGGTTCGAATGTTTGGGACAGTGCTCGAAGACTCGAAAAAAATATGTACAGACCAGGCAGAATGCAGTGTTTGAGTTTTGGTTGGGATAAGCCTTTACAAATAGGCCGTGGTGGTGCTATAATACTAGATAACAAAGAAACATATCAAAAGTTGATTGAAATGAGATATGATGGTAGAGATCTAACTCGTGTACCTTGGCAGGAGCAACGTGTATTTAGAGTTGGCTATCACTATCGTCCTACTGTGGAAGAAGCAGAAAAAGGATTAATTGAATTGAAAAAAATACAGGTCACTAACCCTAGACCTGAGTACAAACAGTATCCAGACTTAAGAACTATAGAGATTGTAAAATGACAGACAAAACACTAACAGCACTAGACGCAATGACAGACAAAGATTATGAAACAGGGTATTTGGCAGATGCAATTCGTGCTAGAATGAAACGGGATGGTAAAAGATTTTTTGCAGGCGACAACATCAGCGAATACTTACACGACAGTGACAGAGACCACTTAATCAATGAAGCCACAGAAGCATTTGAACTTGTGTTGGATCGACTCTTGATTGATAGGGAAAATGATCCTAACAGTCACGACACTGCTCGCAGACTAGCAAAAATGTATTTCAATGAAATTATGGCAGGACGCTATGAGCCCAAGCCAGATGCTACTGCATTTCCCAACGAAGCCAATCATGAAATGGATGAACCCTATGATGGTATGTTGGTAGTACGCAGTGAACTAAAAAGCATGTGCAGTCACCATCATCAGCCAGTAAGTGGTGTTGCTTATATTGGTATTTTGGCTGCTAACAAACTGATTGGCTTGAGCAAGTATACACGTATTGCACAGTGGTGTGCTCGTCGAGGCACACTGCAAGAAGAACTGGCCATGGACATTGCCAGAGAAATTATGTGTGCCACTGACAGCCAAGATGTTGGTGTTTACATACAGGCCACACATGGTTGTTGCGAAAATCGAGGCATTATGGCTCATAGTTCATTGACACAGACCACTGTGCTCAAAGGACTATTCAAACAAGATGCTGGCACTAAAAAAGAGTTTATGGACAATATTAAACTACAACAGGAGTTTGCACCCAGATGATACTGAAGTTGTTGGAACGTTTAGGTCGTCGACGCATTGTAATGGATCGTGTCAACGATGAACCCTACTTAGAACGTTACTATCTTTTCCTAAAGGATAGGCAGCGTTTTCCTTTTAATGTATTCCTACATAAATTCCTTAAGTCAGATCCAGATGACTTACACGACCATCCCTGGCCCTATGCTACACTGATCCTAAAAGGTGGTTATTGGGAAACTACACCAGAAGGACGTTTTTGGAGAAGTCCAGGACACTTTAGAGTCTGTAAGGCTAACAGTCTACATAGAATCGAACTTGACCCCAGCGTTGAATGTTGGACTGTGTTTATGCCAGGCCCAAAACAGCGTGAATGGGGTTTTATCAAAAACGGTACATGGACACAATGGGAACAATATCTAGCAGGTAGAGCAAAATGAAACAAGAAATTATCAAACACAAAGAATTCAAAAGCATGGTGCAAAGCATTGGGCGCAAACTAACTAAACTGACCAGTAAATGGCAACCAGACTACATTGTGGGTATTACTCGTGGTGGACTGTATCCTGCTCTTTTGCTCAGTCATTATTTAGACACGCCAATGCATGCACTTGGTGTCAGTCTACGTGACGAAAAAGAAAATGGTTGCGAAAGTAATCTATGGATGGCAGAAGATGCTTTCGCTGGCAAAAACATTCTCGTCGTAGATGATATCAACGACACTGGTGCTACATTTAATTGGATTGTCAAAGATTGGCAAGACAGTTGTTTGCCTTATGATGAGCGTTGGGCCATGGTATGGAACAACAACGTGCGTTTCTGTGCTATAGTGAATAATGCTGCCAGTGAATTTAAATACAAAGTAGACTATACTGCTATGCCTATAGACAAAAGCAAAAACGACTGTTGGATTGTTTTCCCGTGGGAGAATCAGGGCGAATAAATATTAAGTTAAGCAGTGGTCTTAGACGTTCACCCCACTTTAAATATTCTGCATGTCATCAAACTTGCCCCTTAACTACAGGAGACTAGAGATGGCAAAATTTTATTCTACAAAAACTTATGGCAACGACAGAGGACTAAG
>Ga0222719_10003686_pt1 | contig 13561 bp, 15 predicted proteins | sample C33_34DmetaG_FD_165039 | JGI IMG/M metagenome (GOLD analysis project Ga0222719, IMG submission 165039) | Estuarine water microbial communities from San Francisco Bay, California, United States - C33_34D | ecosystem: Environmental > Aquatic > Marine > Unclassified | place: USA: California...
CTGTGGATGTAATGGTAAGAAGCAGGAGGAGAAGTTCATCACCTCGGTGATCTCCGGTCTAACCTTCTTCGTCATCGCCAACCCCGAAACGTTCCGACTCGTCAGGCGAGTCCTCGGTCCTGGTATCGCGACCCCAACTGGTTGCCCCTCTACCACGGGCCTTCTCGTGCATTCCGTTGTATTCATCCTAGTTGTTTGGGCTATGATGAACGTCAAGAAGGATATGCCTAAGCTTCCCCAAATTAAAGATAAGGTGAAGAAGGAGGAAAAGAAAGTTGTTCCCCCTACCAAGCAAGTCGATGTTGTCATGAAACCCGGTATGATGGAGGAACCATTCATTGACACTGGGCTTCAGCTCGGTTCTATGGATTTGGGTCAACCAGTGTCTATGTAAATATTCAAATAAATACTCATATAATTTACAAAAAGTTACGTCATTTCTTGTAAATTATTTCTACAGATGTAATTTAACGTATGGTATAGGAATTACTCGTGGTCTCACTGTGGACAAGATCAAAATAAAGGGCAAAGAACATGCACTCTTCATCAAAATTATTAATTCATCGCCATAGGATTACCTCGTGTAAAACCTATACAGTCTATTTTCTTGAATGTAGTACCCCAGTCCGAATCCCAAGAACTAGCAATTTCTGGGTTGGGATAATGACGAAGCACGTTATTCGCTTCAACGCGGTACACAGCCACATTCAAACCAGAACCAACATCATTGGCCTTACATTGAACAGGCTCACCAATCGTTGCATTGTATGGTATGCGGTCACCTTGCTTTAAACCCACACAGTCTATTTTCTTGAATGTAGTACCCCAGTCCGAATCCCAAGAACTAGCAATTTCTGGGTTTGGGTAGTGTCTCAATTCATCACCTCCCATGTATCTGTACACAGCCGAATTCACACCCGAACCAACGTCATTTGTGGTACACTGGATTGGAGTTCCAACAGGATCCGTCAGAATGTTTGTTGGGGTGGAACCTGTGGAACCTGTGGAACCTGTGGGACCTGTGGGTCCAGTAGGTTTCTCTTCACTACCCATAAAAATAAATGCAGCGCCTGATGAGGATGAACACAACATCATCAAAAGAGCTCCAACAATTAGGATTTTTTCGGACATTGTTATACTTTATAACAAGTTTTTTTTAAAACTCCTCATCAAACCCAATGTCATCTGACGTGTCATCCATTTTCCCGTAATCACCCACCCTCTTCTCGAAAAAGTTCGTCTTACCATCTAAGCTGATGTTCTCCATGAAATCAAAAGGATTCTTGGAGTTCCAAATTGGTGGCTGACCAATCTGTTTGAGAAGGCGATCCGAAACGTACTCAATGTATTCAGACATCTTCTCAGAGTTCATACCGATGAGAGCACATGGGAGGGCATCTAAGATGAATCCCTTCTCAATCTCAACCGCCTCCTTCACAATGGAGTGAATAGTCTCCGTTTTTGGTTTATTTCTCATAAGCTTGAAAAGTTCCACGGCAAACTCTTGGTGGAGACCTTCATCACGAGAAATGAGTTCATTAGAGAAGCATAGACCAGGCATGAGACCCCTTTTCTTCAACCAATAGATCGCACAGAACGAACCACTGAAGAAGATACCCTCAACACATGCAAACGCAAAGAGGCGTTCAGCGAAGGAGCGAGATTTGTCAAACCATTTCATGGCCCACTTCGCCTTCTTCTCAATGCAAGGCACTGTTTGAATGGCTTCAAACAGTTGCTTCTTCTCAGCACCATCCTTAATGTATTTGTCAATCAACTTGGAATAGGTCTCACCGTGTACCATCTCGTTATGACACTGATACGCATAGAATGAGCGAGCTTCAGAGATTTGCACCTCATCAGCAAAATTGTTATTGATATTCTCAAAAACAATTCCATCGGATCCAGCAAAGAATGCCAGGATATACTTTATAAACTTTTGTTCATTATCATTGAGTGTTTTCCAGTCGTCCATATCCTTAGAGAGATCCACTTCCTCGGCAGTCCAATTGGACATTTGAGCCTTCTTATAGAGTTCCCAAAGTTCCGGATACTTCAGGGGGAAGACGGTGAATCTGTTTAGGGTGGGAGAGAGAATTGGTTCGTATTCATCTTGTATGTAGTCTTGAAAATCAAAGTATGTTCCGATGTGATGTCCATCGATAAATATTTGAGGGTAGGTTGTGACCGATCCACCACACAACTTCTTGAGTTCCTCTTTCTCAACCATAATTTTTTCATGGTCGAGACTCTCTGACTCACATAGGTCTTTTGCGTGGTCGCAATACTGACATCCTTCCTTCGAATAAATAACAACTTTCATCTGTGATATTATCCCTGATAATTTTTTGCCTGAAAACTCTAAGCATGATTGTGCCCTCTGAGATAATTCAAGATGATATAGTGAAACTATTAGTAAACGAAGATGACATGGAAGATGAGATGTTCGCCGTTGTTGGAATGAACACTGGCCTGACCCTTGGAGTCAAATACCTGAACCCCACTGAACTCATTTATAAGTCTGCGTGTGTATACCAATTAGAAGACGGTGACTTAAATCCCGCACCCTACGAGAGTTTAATGGAACACCACCCAAGTGGAACAACTTTCGAAGATTTAGAAATGAAGTCCCTCGGTAACGGGATGTTTGCGTATCTCTCCGAGATTGATATCGAAGACTCTGATTCCGAAATCTATGACGACAACGAAACGGACTCCGAGATGAATGACTTCATCGTCCCCGATGATGAAATTGACGGACAGGTCATCCCACCACCTAACCATGCTTCTATTGACAAAGAATGGAATGAATGGAAGCCAACTTCTCCAGGAGCGAGAAGTTTTAAGGAACGTGTTGATGCGATTGAAGCAATGGCTAAATTGCAAGCGGATAACCTAAGTTTCAACGCGTAATTCTAAAAACTAAAAAAGATAGCCCTCATTTATACCAAGATGCTGGCAGCTATCTGGTCTGAATTAGACCAATTATTACCAAAAAAACCTGAAGAAAAGCCAGTGAATAGAAATTTTTGTCGTGAATGTTCGGGGGTGAAGATTATTTCACCAGAGGGTCTCCCAACGTGTTCAGAGTGTGGTCTCGTTGAAGACAACTTTGTTGATGATACTGCGGAGTGGACAAGTGGTGTCACCGATGATGGTCGTGTAAACGATCCCTCTCGATGTGGGAATCCTAACGCGAATCCAGAACTGTTTTCACAGAATTGGGGGAAGGGTACGATTATTTCAACCCAGCGTTCTTCAACCTATGAGAATAAGAGAATGGCAAAAATAAACTTTCACATGTCAATGAATCATAAGGACAGGTCTCTATTCCATGCGTATCGCGACATCGATGAAGCCTGTCATACCCTACCAGAAACAGTCCTTAAGGATGCTAAGATGATGTACAGAAAGTTCAACGAGGGAAAGTTGACTCGTGGTGCTGTGAGACTTGGAATCAAAGCGAACTGCGTTTTATACGCATGCCGCCTCGCACAGGTTTCTAGAACAACAAAAGAAATTTCGGATATGTTTGGGATACAATCCAAGGATATTAGCCGGACAACCCAAATATTCAAAGATACCATCATGGGTATCACGGAGAAGAACTACGTGACAAAATCCCATGATGTGATGCAGAGGCTTCTCAATTCTTTCGAGATCACCAGGGATCAGAGATTGAGATGTAACAAAATGTGTAACGCGACGGATGACTGTGTGGAGTTGATGAGTAAGACACCGAATAGTATCGCATCGGCGATTATCTATATCGTCCTCAGTCCGGGTGTGACTAAGGCGCAAGTGTGTGAGAAATGTTCAGTGTCTGTACCGACACTGAATAAGATAGAAAATATAGTCAAAAAACACTTAGAGGTTAAAGGTCTTTCATAGTAAACGATGACGAGATTGTTCCTTTCCACACCATGCTACGGTGGCCTCTGTTTAGAGAAGTATATGTCTAGTATTATCAAGCTTCAACTGCTACTTGTAAAAGAAGGAATTCAACTTTACCTTGATACTACCGAAAATGAATCACTCGTACATCGTGCCCGGAATGTAGCTGTGGGTCGTTTCATGCAAAAGACAGATTGTGAGTACTTCATGTTCATTGACGCTGACGTTGACTTTGAAGCAGAATCTGTAGTACGTCTTATCAAATCTGGACATGATATCAGCGTCGCGTGTTACCCCAAGAAGGTTGTGATGTGGGATCAAGCTGCCAAGGCTGTAGAAGGTGGTGATGAACGTAACATGGCAATGCTCTCGTCCAGTCTCGTGGTGAACTTTGGTGCACAAAGGATTGCTGTAGAGAATGGTTTTATCCCAATTCTAGATGGACCTACAGGATTCATGTGCATTAAGAGAGAAGTCTTCAAGAAGTTGGAAGATAAGTTCCCCGAGTTATGGTGCAAGAATGATCACCAAAACAGAGACTTTGATGATTACCACGCATGCTTTGACTGTATGATTGATCCCACATCAAAGAGATACCTCTCCGAGGATTACGCCTTCTGTCGGCGGTGGCAACAGTGTGAGGGTAAGATCTACGCAGATATCAACACAACCCTTGGTCATGTTGGAAATCTTCCCTTCAGTGGTTGCCTCAATGAAAGGCTTAAGGCTTAGACACAAATTATCTGTAATATGAAGTTTTGTACACTTATCGTGACTCGGTCAAAATCATGTTCGGTCAAAACACTTCACACAATTCTTAAGATGAATATTCATTGTATTCAACAAAGTGTTCAAAATGAGATTATATATGTGAACGACGACCCTTTTGAAAAAGCTGAAATGATCAAGAAATGTATATCTAAATGCGATAGACTCTTTTTTATTGATTTTGGAATCAATGTGGACGAAGAATCGATTAAACAAATGTTCCAACCCCACGATGGTGTGGGAGTCCTCGTCTTTCCAGGTGTGAAGGATGGGATCGATTGGGGTCTCTTTAGACACAAGGTAAAAGAGGGATCCAAAGAATCTGTGTCACAGATGGGTCTTAATTTCGATACAGATGTTGGTCAGAAAATATCTAAAGATATCTATAAGGTGAGGAAGACCGAAGCTCGTGCATGGGTTATGTTTTCTAAGAATACACTCAAAAAGTGTAAAAAGTTTACAGCTTCTAAAATGTTTGATACCTTGTTGGAACAGGGTGTCAAGATATATGCATTTACAGCAGCTAAGTTGACCATGACGTATGCACATGAATGTGTAAGCAACATTTTGAGTGCCGCAGGAGTTAAAAGTAATTAAAGTTTAAATCGTTATAAAAAGTATGTCATCACCACTTCGTGAACATGTTGTAAAATTCATTCATCATGTTTGGGGAAGCAAGGATTATTTTCCGGGTCCACAGCCCATCTCAATTGAACGTAAACATTTTCCAATCTTGAAGGGTGCGGAATATGTCGTATGTGAAAAGACGGATGGTGAGAGATATATGATGGTCGCTCTCATGTATGAAGGTAAACCAAAGTGTTTCTTTGTCAATCGGGCCTTTGATATGTTTGAAGTTAAGATAAATCTAAACAAGAAGGCGTACGAAGGAACCATTCTAGATGGTGAGTTGTATGATAATACACTTATGGTATATGACTCAGTTCTGGTGAGTGGAGTACTTGTGGCCCACCAAAACCTGGATGAGAGACTTGCAGCTGCTGAGGATATGATGAAGTTTATCATCTATATGAAGTCTGATAAATATCGTCTAAAGATGAAAACGTTCCATATGATGAAAGACTTTGAGGTGTTCATGGATGAATATCTTCCCACTGTTCAACAAAAGATTGACGGTCTTGTATTTACACCCCTCAATGAACCAATTCGCCTCGGGACTCACGAAACCATGTTTAAATGGAAACCTTTGGAAAAGAATACTGTGGACTTTCTCATGAAGAAGGAACCTACACGAGAAACACCTGGGTGTAAACCCGGCCCCCTAGCTTGGAGACTCTATGTTCAGGAAAAGGGGAAGCTCTATTTTGAGAGTGAGATTCCTCTCAACCGGATTTCGGATGAGCCATGGTTTGAGGATGGGGCCATTGTAGAATGTAGATACATGACATGGGAGGAACCAATGTGGTGGAAACCCCTAAAGAGACGGAGGGATAAAACACATCCCAATAACCGCCGCACCTTCTATAGGACTATCGTGAACATCAAGGAAGATATTAAGATGAAGGAGTTTTTAGATTGTAGACCATAAAATAGTGACCAGCCTCTTCGGGTAGGTCTTGTTGTGTAATATGATCATCGTTCGCAAAGTACCATTTGTTTCGCCTCTTTACAAACCCCACGTAGTGGCCATCATTTTGGTGTCCCACATGAACAGCACTCGCTATGAGATTATATTCATATTTGTCCATGAGTATATTCTCAATAATTTTGATGTGACTCTTCCTATCAAATGAAATCATAAGAACTTGTGGAAGTTTTGAAAATAACTTTCGGGTTGTCGCGACATTGTGAACTTTACCCCCAGTATCTTCAAAATTTTCAATGACATCCCAGTCAGTACTCTTCTTTAACATTTCTTCCATGTCGGTACCATTGGAGGTGATCAAATGAACGCTGAAGTCCTCTTCATTCGTTGACTTACCACCAGGCCATATTGTTTCTTGAACCTTTTTACCATAGAACCATTGTTTAATTTTTGGTACCTCCCTCTCCAAAATGTCTATGATACACAACATGGCTTCTTGAACATCGTGTTGTTCATCCGATTTGAACCTTGGGAACTCGGTTTGAAAAAGTTTTAAAAGTGCGTTGATATTGATATTTTCTTCACCCTTTGTCCAATATACTAGAACGAGGTCATGATACATTTTAGTAAACTCACATTCACCATCGTATGGGTGTCTTATGATATAATTTGTGAGTATGGGAATATGGAGGAGACATTGTAGGGCTGTATTGAAGTAACACGTATTCCCAATGTTTAAAAAACCTCTCATTACAATATTTGTACAAAAAACACTTAAGAGAATCACGCGAAACATAAAAGTAAGAAAACATGCACGACATCCAATCTATCGTTGAGAAAGTCCTCCCTGTGTTTGATTCCTACAAGGATGAAGAACACGTTGAAGTGGAATTGCGTCTAGGAAAGTATAATGGCTCGTTTTTTGATACCAATGTGGGAAAAGAAACGTTCGAAAGGGTCCTCAGAGGTCTCAAAAAGTATCCCAATTGGGAAAAGACAGAAAGTTCTGTCTCTGATATCTTCTATAACGACAAAGATTCTATCCGAATCACTTCTAATCAGGATACCGGTGAACAGAAGATGGTTCAAAAGATTAATGTCATCAAAGATGACTTCTCCGGAACTCCAACTGACATGCGTTTCAGTGTATCCCGTGAAATCCCAACTTGGGGTGAATATGAGATGGACCGTAAGAGGACAAAGACCCGATACTCCTTTGTCCGTAAGAATCTCAGTATTGACATGACAATCTCTTCAGGTGACAATGCTGACATGGACTCTGAAGAGGAATCCTCGTATCAAATTGAGTTCGAGATTGTGGATCCCACCAAGGTCTCTACACGCGATCAGTTTTTCAACATCATCCACAAAGTTAATGATCTTTCCAAATTAATTTCTGTTTAATAAGTAAATGTCTCAAACCGCTATTATAGGTGCAGTCGTTTTAATGATGATGTGTTGTTCTTCTTCGGTGGGTGCTTTCTTTCTGATGGGTGGTGAAGAGTCCACAGGTTCCTCCGGCAGTGGTGGAGGTGGAGGTGATGATTATACGTATGATTTTATAATTAAAAGTCATAACGAACATGACACAATTCGGACCCACATTGCTGATATAAAGGCCGATGGTGTCAGGGTGGCCAGTAGCAAACTTACAATGCATGTGCAACCAGATAGATACAATTGTGGAACTGACACAGATGCGTGTTTAACCGACGAAACAATTGGATATTTAGATGCGGCTGGTGATTCTACGTGGTCTGCATGGAATGACGGTGCTTACGCGGAAGGTGCTAAAATTTTTACTGTAAAATCTCCAACAAAAGTCTCTACATTTGAAATATCTTATCAGAGGCCTAAGTATGCCCCAGCGTGGATTATCAAAGAGAATGGTACCGCGGTGGTAACTGAGACTTCTAACCGTGGCGGGGAAGCTACACCATCGCCCGTAACTTATACCTACACTATTCCATAAATTATCTCACCTTCTAGTAAATGATCTACGTACTATTGGGTATACTGGCAATGATCTTCATGTTTGACACGAGAAATAAGGGAGAAGAAGTTTCGGGATCTAAACATTTTCATTTAAGCCATGGAGCCTCTAGAGATATGTATCTCAAGATGAGAGGAGATGGAATGAATGAAAAGGGGCTCAAAAGATTTGTATTGATGGAAGATCGCCTCCTCCAGATTGAGAAGATGTCAGTTTGTTCGGGACTCCCCAATATAGTTGAAGCTACAACGTTGTCAAATATGATTAAGGAAATATTCCCCAAATACAATTTCGCGTATCACACCATACACCTCAAACAGATTGCTGAACCTCTCAAAATCGTGAACACGAGAGTAACATGTTAAATAGGTTCCATAGGAGCATTTTGTGCCTAGGACTTTCCATATCTTGGTAATTTTTTGTAATGTACATGATGAGTCCATTATCATCAGCTTCACGGGGACCGTACATTTTTTCAAGATCCGAAACCCCCTTTTCACTCTCTCTACCTTTTCTAATGTAATCTGCCGCGACATAGATGATTCCATCTAAAAATTCTTCAACTGCCATGTCAATCCAAGAATTTTCAGTTGTACCCCATTCCCTCGTGTCAGAGTCAACAATGACACCATGACCATATCTCTTGAGGCCGATCTCTAGACGTTCAACCAATTGTTCCCCAATTGTTTGCATATACAAATACATTGGACTTATTCCTTAAGTTTACAATGTTTCTCTTTTAGCTTTTACTCTAGGAACCACGTTAGGTTTGGCATTCTTTGTGTTCTTGGCATTGTTCAACCAGGTCTTCTTATACTTGGCTAACTGTGTCTTTGTGGGACTATGAATCATAATGTAGTTCGTGGCTCTAACCCTGTACGCGTTAACCATATTACGTGGAATACCTGAAACGTTGAGTGAGTTCATTATATACTTCTTCTCAAGGTTACGCACACGCTCCTTCTTCCACTTGTTTACCAGGGCCTTCTTTACGTCGTCCACATTCTTCTTGAAGGGGATACCCATCTTGTTACCACCAGACATCTTACCTAGGCGAATAGTCATTTCACGGACATCGTTGTTGAGGGATGGTTTGTATCGGTCCATCCACTTCTTACCGTAAAGCTTCACTATATCCTTTCGGATAGAATTGTCATCTAGACCCCTCTTCTTCATAACCTGATTAGTTCTGACCACCTTCTTTTCTTGGGCTTTCTGTTGTCTCACAACCTTCTTCGCGGGTGGAGTCTTCGGTTTTGGTTTGGGAGCAATCATAGCGTTACGCGCCTTTTCAATCTTTTTACAGAGAGTAGCCTTGGTTTCCTTCTCGTCAAGTTGTATCTTGAGAATCTTGGCAACCCTAAGAAGTTCAGTCTTACCGTAGTTCATACACTTAGACTTTCCAACCTTGAAGTTCTTGTTGGATCCAGAGAGTTTAACATTCTTTTTCTTGTTTGTATTTTTGAATGTCGCACTATTTTTGTTGAGAACCGCGTTAATTTTCTTACAAAGATCTTCCTTTTTTGTACTCTTAGTGATACCTACAACACCTAATTTTTTAGCGAAATCCACAAGTTCATCCTTAGAGAAACGTATACATTGAACACCATTAATCTGAATATTGAGAACTGGATCACGCTTCTTCGCTAAGTTCTTCTTAACAGGAGGGCGAGGTCCTGTCTTCTTCTTAGGGCCTCTCTTTTTGGGTGCAGCCCTGGCACCCTTCGTGAGCTGCTTAGGAACTTCCCCAGTAACTTCAACATCACCATTGGTGTTCATAATTTTAATGAGTTCTATGGCATCGTTGTAAGCTACGAGCATATCAGCCGGGGTTGCTGAACCGGAAATTTGGACATTCCCCGTTTGAGCAAAGTTATACTTGTGTCCCTTGTAATTGACGTACATAAAGGGGGACAGCTCGGGTTCGTAGCTCAACTTAGTGACACCCGAGGAAGCATACATTCTCGCCTTGCCAGCAATTAAAGAAAATCCCTTAAAGTTACCATTAATCCTAAATTGACCACTGAGATTGTTATACTCAAATGGGTTGTATAGATAAGCTTCCTTCTGAGTGTAGGTGTTAACTATGTAACGCCTGATGAGTTCCGGTTGATTGGCTATATTAGTACCGATAAAGCCACCGGAGAAGCGAATCTTACCATTCTTGTAGATGTTTACGGTGCCACCCTTAGATTCGGTGTCATTGGAAATGACAACCTTTATCTGGACTGTAAAGAAACTCTTATTGATATTACCCTTCTTCCCATATTCGCGTGTGTGAGAGAACCCCTCCTGCATCGCACCAAATCTACCTATAATTTGAGTAGTATCCAGATAAAGACCCTCACCAATAGAGGTTCTTGGTTGAGGAACCTTCATAAGTATCTTCTTTAGGTCAATGAGATTACCTTGTTGGGGGAACTCCTTATTCACTGTAGCATTGAACATACCCGGATTTAACTTACTGAACTTTAGTTCAATGTTTCTAGGAACTGGAAATCTCCCCGCGATGTTCGTGGAAGGAGTTGGAAGAGGTGGTTCAAACTCCCTGAGTATGTTGTTTATCATTTTTTTGTTTTCATTTGGAAGATTGTTATAGTTGGGAGAATTGACAGCGTCTGAAAACTCGTTATAGTTCGCATTACTCATCATGTTCTTTTCAAGGCGGTTTGGGAACTCTTGCCTTTTTAGCATATTAGCCTCAAGCTCTCTAGCGAAGTTGTTGTTTGACGCAACCGAACTTGGAGTACCAGTCGGGCGTAGCTCTACACCTGACTGTTTCACAAACTCTTTGAGCTGCTGACTCATTATTACTATTTAGTAGTATTTTTTTTAATAATCCTCTGTGAAACCCAAACTCTCATCAACCACATCTAGACCATAGATTACAGGTTGGTTTGGATATGTGCGTCCGTTATAGGTCACCACTTCTTCCCTGACTTCAATATCTCTAGAACTGAAAGGTCCGGCGTAAAAGTCTTGAGTAAACTTGTGCCTGCCCAGGTTGTTTGCCTGACAATGCTGATTGAACACCTGTATAAATAGCTTCTGTGGCACGAACAGATCCTTGTCATACTTGATGAGGGTACTCTCCAGGAAGTTATGGAGGGAGCTCGCCACCATCGCAACCTGCTTCTGGATCTTCTTGAAGTACTCTGGTACCACATTCCAGATATCCTTGTCCCTGTATCTGTTAGAGTAGTCTAGGTAGGCTCTCACACATTTGAGAAGAATGATGGGTAGTTCTTTGTTCAACTTCTCATCAAGTTGGGGGTCCGCCTCCCGCACCTGCTTGGAGAAGTTCCATGTGAGGATACGACGAAGAACGGAGCCGGAGTTATCCTTCCAGTTTGGAACTTCGTTACCACCCAAAACCCCTGGGACGTTCCACTCGATAGAAACAGCAGTCTTATTCTTGACAGCAACGGATACATCTTCTCCCGAGACCATAGACTGAAACTCAGCCTGTTCAAGGGCGAGATCACCCTTCACCTCTGGAGCAATAAACATGAAAGAATCCTTGATAGCGGAGAGACCAAACTTCTTTTCAATGTTGTTGGAAAGGGTACCAACATCTTCATTCTCATAGAACTTCTTGAAAACCTTCGTAATTAGGGTAGACTTACCAGACCTCGCGATACCCTTGAAGAACGGAATCACCTGCCAGGCATCCATGTCACCAACATCGTAGCAGAGACGACCACCCATCACATAGGCCCATTCACAAACATCCTTATCGAATTGTTGATATTTGAGAACAGAATCAAAAAAGGGTGTTGGGATATCTTGCCATTTCTCAATGTGGGAGAAATCATCAAACTGCTGATCAAAGTACTTACAGGCGATGATGGTTGGATCAAGGCACCGGAATTCTCGGCTCTCGTATGGGTAGAAACAACAGTCATATACTCCACGATCAGGGATCCACTCTTTCCCAACAAAGACTCCGTTCCTGAAACTCCACACATGTCTACGCTTCGTAATTTCGGGGAACTGTGCATCTACACACTTACTCATATTGTCAACGACATCCCTATAGACATTACCTCTACTCGTGAAGTTCTTCCACATCGTAAAGTCATCATCTTTTTGAGAGAGAGAATAGACAAACTGTTCAATCGTAAACTTGGGTTTCCAGGCGCGCGTCCTGTGTCCCTCGATAGTCTTAATTTCTTCACAACACTGTCCTTTGTAACGCCTGTAGCCAGTTTTATACGTTTGATCCAGGGAGTAGAGGAGACACTTTTGGAATGGGGTGGAACTTTCAACCTCATCTTCATCCATCGTAGAAGGGTCACTGGAAGTGCTAAACTTTGAATCAGCGGTTGGATACTCAACGCGCTCAAACGATGTGTAGTGACGACGAATATTCTCATAGCCATCATTCAATTGCTTCAGGATGTTGTTAATTCGTCTGACAGTCGTCATCCCATCGTCGTTTGGTTCCTTCTTGTGGATCTTTAGGTCTCTACTGTGATTCTTGAGGTTGATAAGGTACGTTCTCTGTTTGTCACGAATACCCTTAATAGCCAGGATGTCAATCTGGCTAGGAATGGGATTACCAGTCTCATCGAAGTTATCAGGGTGTACAAATTGACGATACCCCAATTCACGAGCATTTCTAAAGTCGTTGGTCTTCAGAGACCAAGCATGTTCAAATTTATCAATGACGATGTGTACCTGATCATCTTTCATCGATTGGATATGTTCTTTCTGAAGTTCCACTAGAGCTTCATATTTATTTGGATCCTTATCGATGAAATGGGTATGCTCCATTCTAATTTATTACACTACGTTTTTTCTTTCTAAGCCGATTTTGGGGGTTGCATTTTCGAGAGCATTTTAATTAGGATTTTGTTTTGGGTTTCCAGTTGGTAACAAAGGTTGACAAGGGCCGAACAGATCGTGTCCCCATCGGGGGTAGCCAGGAGGGAGGTCATGAGACCCGCAAGATCCATGTTATCCTCGTCATCATCATCACCCTCGTTGATTTCAAAATCATCATCATCTGTGAGATCAATCTCTTCCTCTGAGACAATCTCACCCTCCTCAATTTCTTCAATAGGTTCTTCCTCTTCAGGGCGTGACGACATTTTAACCTAGACTGAGAAATTTCGAGATCCAGATTTTCGCACCTGGTGCGATTTCAGCCAGAAAAAAAATGTTGCTATATAGTACAAATACTCTCAAAATGGCCGGTGGTCTTATGCAACTCGTCGCTTACGGTGCCCAGGATGTCTACCTGACTGGCAACCCCAAGGTTACTTTCTTCCAGGCGGTTTACAAGCGCCACACTAACTTCGCGATGGAGAACATCGAGCAGACCGTCAACGGTACCGCCGCCAACTCCGGCCGCGTGT
>Ga0222719_10003687_pt1 | contig 13559 bp, 14 predicted proteins | sample C33_34DmetaG_FD_165039 | JGI IMG/M metagenome (GOLD analysis project Ga0222719, IMG submission 165039) | Estuarine water microbial communities from San Francisco Bay, California, United States - C33_34D | ecosystem: Environmental > Aquatic > Marine > Unclassified | place: USA: California...
AGGGCTTCATACCCCGCTATCGCTGACCAACTGGATATGTTGTACTGGGACAAAATTAACGGAACGACGCTATGGCAAGACGCCATTACTGCGATTAAGCAGGAGAATCCCAAGTCATGAGTACTTTAAAGGTTGACGAAGTTCAAAACACGGCGGGCACCGTTATTGTGTCTTCTGACGGGTACACATATCGACCGGGCCAAATTATCGAGGTGCTTACTGGTGTATGCGATGGGTCGAGCGTGACAGTCAAATCTGGCACGTACACATTACCAAACGTTACCTCGGGTCAACTCCTGTCGACAGCATACGCCGACGTGTTGGGGTCGAATATTGATTACACACCTCCTGCTGGCGCAAGTCGTGTGATATATGAGTTTTCACACCAGCACTCTTGGACAGATGCCCATGCTATATCACACTGGAAACTTTATATTGATGGTACTGAGGTAACTGCCGCAAGACATTCTTTATCTGGTTACTACCCAGAAAGAATTGAACATCACATGTGGGTGTTTTCTATTGGCAGTGCCAATGCCGATACTGGAGCGCAAGGTTCTTGGTCATCGCCGAAAACAATTAAGTTGTCCGCACGGGAATATGGTACTTCCAATGGCATGGACAAAATTCACTATACATACTATTGGGACGGCGTTAGCAGCGCACAGTACTCTAAGCCCGTCATGCGGATAACCGCCATAGCGTGAGACATAGAATGGTTGTTTTATTGAACAAAATTACGTTTGGGAGTACAGTACTCCCTATAGCCTAAAAGAGGGACTAAAATGGCATCAACTTACTCAACAAACCTTAAGATTGAGCTTATTACCACGGGTGAACAAGCCGGTACTTGGGGGTCTACAACTAACAACAACCTTGGTACGGCGTTAGAGCAAGCTATCGTCGGTTACGGTACAGCCGATTTTACGGCAGATGCTGACCTAACTTTAACGCTAACAGACTCAAACTCCGCGCAAGTACCGCGTAATTTGGTTCTAAACGTTACCTCCGTTAGTCTCTCCGCTACCCGTAACTTGATTGTGCCCGCAATCCAGAAGCCTTACGTGGTGCAAAACAACACTACTGGCGGTCAAAGCATCGTAGTAAAAACAGCCGCCGGTACGGGTATTACCGTGCCGAACGGTAAATCTATGGTTCTTTACACCGACGGGACAAATGTCGTTAGCGTTATAACGCATCTCTCTTCTGTTACTCTGGGTACAGACTTAGCAGTAGCGGACGGCGGTACCGGCGCATCAGACGCATCCACTGCGCGTACAAACCTTGGTCTAGCAATTGGCACCGATATACCCGCTGCGGACGGTACAGGGGCTTCTGGCACATGGGCGATTGACATTAGTGGTAACGCAGCTACAGCGACGGATGCCACCAACGCTGCTAATCTTGTAACTACAGGTTTTTCTGTTGTTGAGTCAGGTGGTAAGTTGTACTTCAAGTACGGCGCTACGGACATCGCGTCTCTCGACTCTAGCGGTAATTTTGTTTCCCTAGCAAACGTTACTGCTTACGGTACTCCCTAATACGTAACGAGGTATCTAATGTCAATCCCATCATCAGGCCCAATTTCGCTATTTGACATTCAGTCCAACGCTGGTGGTACAGACCCAATCAGCATCACTGAATATTACAAGGGCGGTACGTATATTGACGCCTCTTGGGTTGCCCCAAATGTGCCAACGTCGGGTGAAATTTCTATAGGTAATTTCTACGGCGCATTTCCAGACGTTGTTGGCCAAGCTGAATACACAACTGTTGGCACTTACTATTGGGTATGCCCAGCAAACGTAAACAGCGTTTCGGTTGTTTGTGTTGGTGCTGGCGCTGGTGGTAACTACTCTCCTGCGGCTGGTTCTTCGTCATTTTCTGGTGCGGCTGGTACTCTGACTGGTGGCGGTGCAAGCGCACAAGTTGGTGGTAGTGGAACCGCTTTTGGCGCACTAAGCATTGGTTATGTTAGCGGCGGTAATGGCGGCACTGGAGCATACTCTGGCGGCGCAAACGCTGGCGGTGGTGGTGCTGGCGGCTATCAAGGCAACGGCGGTAACGGCGCACGCGATATCTATGGCTTGGGCGGCGGTGGCGGCGTTGGTATTTATGGCGGCACAGGGGGCGGTGGCGGTGGTGGGTATTACACCGCTACCTATCAAGCCCCCATTCGCGGCGCTGGTGCGGCTGGCGGCGAGGGCGGCGGGAATACGAGTACTGGCGGTATTTTTGGCGGCGGCGCAGGTCACTCTGACGGCGGTTATGAGTACGGTGGTGGCGGTGGTGGCTTGCGCTACGTGACCGCGTACCAAACAGTGCCTGGGAATACATACACGATTGTTGTTGGCGCATCTAATGACAATGGCGCCGCCAGAGGCGCTGTTCGCATAATCTGGGGTGTTGGACGTGCCTACCCAGCAACAGACACTGCAAACCGATAAGAGGAAGCCATGTTTTTTATTGAAGTAAAAGATGGGGAAATTATTGGACACCCTATGCTCAAGTCAAACGTCGAGCAAATTTTGGGTCGGACAATTGCAGACGGCGAACAGTTGACAAACTTAATGCGCTTTGAAAAACATGACGCACCATCTTGTGCGCCATTTGAACAGATGACAGAGTCGTATGTTTTGCGCGATGGATTTGTCGAGTCTGTTTGGACTGTTTCGCAAATTAGTGAGCAGGAAAAAGACAGCAGAATTGCCGCTTTCCCGCCTCCCGCTGGGTTTTACGTTGATCGGCAAACGGGTTACGTTTTGTCAGAAAACCCAGACGCTCTTTTGTTGGACAGAACCAATCCAGCAGACGTTGAAGTGCCTGTTACGTTTTTTGCTTCTGCGGAACTTGCATCATCTCGCGTCAATACGTGTAAGCAATGCGATCAACTTCTTCTTGGTCAGATTTGCAAAGATTGCAAGTGCATTGTTCACGCAAAAGCACGCATGCCAAGCTCTTCATGCCCCCTTGGTAAGTGGTAACCAGCTATATGTAGCTCGCTAAAACAATGGACCCAATTAGTCTCTTTATGGCGGCAACAGCCGCTTTTAATACGGTCAAAAAACTCGTGGAGGCTGGTCGGGAGGTCGAAGATGTCTTAGGGCAAATCGGCGTCTGGATGGGCAAAGCGACCGAATTACAGGCCGCTGACAGTAAAAAGCCCAGCATATTTAAACGCATTGGTGGCGGTAAGTCCATTGAGCAAGAGGCAATGGAGCAGCTTCAGCGCCGTGAAGCTATGCGTAAGCAACACCTCGAACTGATGTCTATGGTGAAGCTGGCCTACGGCCCGCAGGCGTTTGACGACCTGATGCACATGCAGCGTCAGATTAAGCTCAAGCGCGAGCGCGAACTAATTTTTCAAGCCCAGCGCCGTAAAGACGTATTCATGTATGGGCTGCTTGCGGTTGTCTTAGCGTTGGGTATCTGGGCTATTTGGGGGATGATCGCCACCGCGATTGAGTGGAAACAAACCGGAGGGCGGTGATGGTTAGATTACTGATTATTGGAGCTGGTATGGTAGTTTTCAGCGCTGTTTTCTTAATTGCGGGTTGTTCCGATCAGTACCGTTATCCATGCCAAGACCCAAATAATCAGGGTAAACCCGAATGCACACCGCCGGAATGCGTAGCTGATGGGACCTGTACCGACTATCTAGTGGAGACATATAAATGAACTCAACTCTTGACGAAAAACTCCGGTTTATCGTTGGCGTCACAATGGCGCTTACCCTTGTTGGTATCGTTGGTGTGGTGCTGTATTCTCTTGTTTTTGTAACTCAGCCGATGGTTGGTCAGGCTCCAAACGATGTGGAATTCTTTAAACTCATTAACCCAATCGCTACGTTTCTTGTTGGTGCGCTTAGTGGCATTATGGTCGGAACACAAGGTAATAAAGTGGATCGCACGCCGCCTGCAGGAAACGAGCAAGGACCGGTAAACACAATAAAACTTAGTGGCACGCCACCTAAGTGGGTAACCGATAAGGAGACCGAATAATGCTACCCATCGCAGGACTACTAGACATCGGCGGCAAGCTGATTGACAAGCTCATTCCCGACCCAGAGGCCAAGGCCAAGGCGCAAGCCGAGCTGGTCAAGATGCAGCAAGAGGGTGAACTAGCCAAGATGGCGAATGACACCAAGCTGTACGAGACCGAGCAGAACAACCTGACCGACCGCCTCAAGGCGGACATGGCGAGCGATAGCTGGCTGTCTAAGAACATCCGCCCCATGACCCTGTGTGCAATTTTGCTCGGCTACTTTACGTTTGCCTTTATGTCAGCTTTTGGTAAGGATGCCAATCCGGCCTACGTTGAATTACTTGGACAATGGGGCATGCTGATTATGTCGTTCTACTTTGGCGGCAGGACGTTGGAAAAGATTATCGACATGAAGGGTAAGAAGTAGTGCTGTGGATACCCACCGCCTTCGTATGTTTGGTGAGTGGTGAGTGCGCCTTTCACTATTCTTACGTCGAGCGGTATCTACACGAGTGCGAAGCGGTCAACCGTAAAGCTGCTCAGAAAATGCAACAAGACCCGGACGTTCGGGCGTACGATGTAACCTGTATTCAGGTATTACTAAAGGAAACCGGAAATGCAAATAACGAAAAACTTCAGCCTAGCGGAGATGACCAAGAGCGATACAGCCTTACGCCTCGATATGGACAATACTCCCGGTGACGAAGAGATTGCAAACCTGACAGCCCTGTGCGAAAATGTGCTCCAACCTGTGCGTGAGCATTATGGTATGGGAGTTAAAGTCAATTCTGGCTTCCGTCACCCAGATGTAAACGCGAAAGTCGGAGGTTCTAAAACTTCAGATCACTGCAAGGGTATGGCTGCGGACATCGAGATTCCCGGTATTGCCAACGCAGACTTAGCGCAATGGATTGTGGATCACATGCAGTTTCGCCAAGTTATTCTGGAGTTCTACACCCCCGGTATCCCCGACTCAGGCTGGGTGCATGTAAGTTTTAACCCTGCGGACAACAAAAAGCAAGTGCTTACTGCTACCAAAAAAGATGGTAAGACAGTTTACTTGCCCGGACTCGTAGCCTGACCATGCCACTACAAGCACTTAAATTTCAACCGGGCGTAAGCCGAAACTCAACTACTCTCTCAAACGAGGGTACTTGGTTTGAGTGCGATAAAGTGCGCTTTCGCGGTGGCTTGCCGGAAAAAATTGGTGGTTGGACGCAAGATAATGGCCCACTTGAGTCTACGTTAACTCCACCTACGGGTCGTTTTTGGGGTGTGTGCCGTTCTTTATGGAACTGGATTACGCTTGCTGGCGCTAATCTTTTAGGTCTTGGTACACATCTAAAGTTCTATATACAAGAGTCAACCGACGGCAACCTGTTCGACATTACCCCGTTACGAGCCACATTTACTAGCACCGCTACGGATAACTGCTTTACTGCCACCGACGGATCATCGGTTATTACAGTAACTATTGTTGGGCATGGGTCCCAAACAGATGATTTTGTTACTTTTAGTGGTGCTGTAGGTCTCGGCGGTAATATTACTGCTGGCATCCTTAACGCGGAGCATCAAGTAACTTATGTCGATTCTGACAACTTTACTATCACTGTATCCGCAACCGCAAACGCAACCGATGCTGCCGGTTCCCCCGGTGGAGGTACTGCAATTATTGCGGCTTTCCAAATAAATACTGGTAACGCAGCCTATACAACAGCCGCTGGCTGGGGCGCTGGTGGTTGGAGTGGTGTGACTACCGGATTTACTAGCACAGGCTGGGGTCAATCTGCTGCTACCGGTGTTGGTGTTGATATGCGGCTGTGGAGCCAAGTTAATTACGGTGAAAACCTACTGTTAAACGCTCGTGGAGGCCCCCTGTACTTGTGGTTGTGCCAATCAAGTGGTACATATAGCCGCGCTCAGATCCTTTCCTCTGCTAATACTAATATCGCTACCAGCAGTCAAGGTGTTACCGCAGCATTTTGGCAGACTGACGCCAGTTGCCCAAGTAAATGCAACATTGTCCATGTAAGCGATTCGTCACGTTTTGTTATTGCTTTTGGGTGTAATGACTATTTTGACAACACGCTAAATCCTCTCCTTGTTCGCTGGTCAGACCAAGAAAACTACGCTACATGGACACCTGCAATTACTAACCAAGCTGGTAGTTTTACGTTATCTGCTGGTTCTGAGATTATTGCGATTAAACCGCAACGCCAAGAAATTTTGGTGTTTACTGACGCGGCTGTGTATTCCATGCAGTATCTTGGCGCCCCTTATGTATGGGGTTTCCAACAAGTCGGCGCTAATATATCTATGGCGGGGCCAAATGCGGTTACTACTACCGGCAACCTTAGCTTCTGGATGGGCGAGGACAAGTTTTACATGTACGATGGCCGCGTGCAAACCCTCCCCTGCCCGTTGTGGCAGTGGGTGTTTAATAACATAAACAAAAACCAACACTATCAAATTTTTGCCACCACTAACGAAGGCTTCGACGAGATTTGGTGGTTCTATTGCTCTGCGGATTCAAATACTGTCGATCGGTATGTTGTATTTAACTATCTAGAGCGAGTTTGGTATTACGGAACTTTAGGTCGTACCGCGTGGTTAGATACTCCACTACGTAGTAACCCTGTTGCTACTGGGTACGCTGGGGGTAACGGCGTACTGTATAACCACGAAGACGGTGTTGATGCCGACGGTAGCGCTATGACTGCGTATATTACGTCTGCTGACTTTAATCTGCAGGATGGCTATCAGTTCCAATACGGTTGGCGTATGCTTCCAGACGTAAAGTTTGATGGTTCAACAAGTACGGCCCCTGAAGTTAATGTTAGCTTTACACCGCGCCAATACCCCGGTAGTGCTTACGGTACCCCAGTTTCTGGGGACGTAGTAAGCGCCAATAACTATTCAGCTACTCGTCAATACACGGTGCAGCAGTTTACAATTCAACTGCCAATTCGCATACGTGGACGGCAAATAACCTTCAAGATTGAGTCAAACACACTTGGAACTCAGTGGCAACTTGGTGTTCCAAGCATTGAGTTGAAAGCAGATGGGCGGCGATAATGGCTAGAGTTTTGCTTGATGGTTTGGCCCCGCCTCGCTTGCCGACGGCGGATGACGCCTATTCCAGACAATACCAAGATCAGCATAACAACATACTCCGGTTGTTTTTTAACCGACTTAGTAATATTACCAGCGCCATCACCGGAGTTAATGGCGGGCAGTACGTAGATTGCCCCAACGGTTTGTTTTTTAACACAGCCCCACAGACCGTAGCGGCTATCAATACTGGCGAGGCCATAGTTTTTAACAATACGTACTTACATAACGCCGTTGATAGAAACACAATTGACACGTCTAAGATAGAAATAGGTATTAGTGGTATCTATAACTTCCAGTACACGGGGCAACTTAAAAGCTCAAACGCTAGCTCAAAAACCGTATGGATTTGGCTAGTTCGTAATGGAACAACTATTGGCTACTCTACTCGTGCGTATACATTGAGTTTAAACAACGAATACAAAGAAATTAGCTGGAACTTCAACATTGACATGCTGGCGGGCCAGTACTTGCAAATCTATTGGGCGGTATCGGATATAAACGTCACCCTAACCGCCGAAGCGGCCTCTACGCCTCACCCCGGCATACCGTCTTCAGTACTAGCAGTAAACTTTATTGCGCCAGTCCCAGACCCATTGCCTACACCTCCTTGACATACTAAAATAAACGCACTATGAACATGAGCCTACACCCCATTGCGGAAGCCGTTCGGTCACAAGGCCGAAATGGTGATTCCATGCTCGTTCACATGACCCCCGGCGAGGTCGCTGCGCTCCAACGCATGGCCGAAGCAAACGGTGGTTCATTGTCTATCAACCCAGAAACTGGGCAACCCGAAGCATTTTTCTTGGCTGCTTTGCTGCCCGCTTTGGCTGGTGCGGCTATGCCCGCTATCGCTGCTAGTACTGGTATTGCAGCTTTGGCTAACCCTCTTACTGCTAGTTTGTTGGTTGGTGGTTTGACCGGAGCTATCACTGGAGATATGAAGCAAGGTCTAATGGCTGGCCTTGGCGCATACGGCGGTTTTGGTCTCGGTGAATCTTTAATGGGAGCGGGTACTACCGCCGCTGCCACTACCCCCGCTGTTACTGCCGCCGGTGCAGTTAATCCAACTTCGCTTGCTCCGGGTATTGGGGGTACTACTGCCGCTATGCAAGGTGGTTTTGGCGCTGGCGTCGCTCCGGGCGTTGCTAATTCTACGGCTTCCGGCATTTTTGCGCCCATGCAGGGCCCTGCGGTCGCTGCTAACCCTATGATTTCCGGGTCCAGCGTTTCTAACTTAGCCGCTAAAACAGCAGACCCTAGCGTACAAGCTGCACTTAAACAGCTAGGACTCCCACAGCCAACCTTAACTCCTCCTGCCGCTGTTTCTACTGTCGCTCAGCCCACCGCTATGGTTGCGAATATCCCTAGCGCACCGGGTTTTGGCCCAAATCCTGTCGCCGCCGCTGTCCAGCCAACTCCCAGTATGATGGAAGCTATCCGTAGTGGTTCCGGTACTGTTACCGGCGGAGATGTTTTCTCCCAAATGGGCGGTGGTTTGAAGAACATAGCCTCGTCTGGTCAAGCTGCTGGTGATTTCCTTAAAGGTAATATTGGCAACGTAGCTATGGCTGCAACCCCTGCTCTTGTGGGTGGGGATGGGTCTTCATTGGAGACGGCTAAGGGAGATACGACGCAGTACTACTACCCTGAGTTTAGTTCTGGGCAGTTGTCTAAGCAGGAGATCGACGCTCAGTATGCCGACAGGCCCGGTACTACGGCAGAGCGTTTATACCGACAAGTTAGATACGGCCCACGCCAGAGTCGTGAAGTTACCGCTGCTCAAGGTGGGCAAATCCCCGGTTATCAATACGGCGGCATCCCCGAAATGGTACCTCGTGGGGTTACAGACCCGCAAGGTAAGGGACCCCAAGAGCAAGAGCAAGAGCAAGATGGGCGCCAAGCTACTGCGACTGAGCGCGGCGGGGCACAGATGGTGCCGACTTTATTAGGTTTGGCTGGAGCGCACCCGGTGGCCGGTGCGCTTGCTGGGCTTGTGGCTACGTTAGCTATTGAGCAGAATAACCCAGTATTGAAGGGAAGTATTACCAACGGTATCGTCCCCGCACTGATGGGTGGGTTCCAAGACCCAGCACCGGTAGTCACCACGAACGACCTGCAGGTAGTGTCCCCCGGCGGGCCCGGGCAGGCTCCTGTAGTTACAAGCGGTTCTCAGGCCCAACAGCCCCAACTAATCCAAACAAGCCCAACAACCTCATCGGGCAATCAAAGTTTTGGCATAGGCGCAGATATGGCTGAAGCCTTTGGCGCTGCTGGCGGTGCTATTACTGCTATGAGTTACAAGCAAGGTGGTCTGAAGGAAGATTCGTTTATTATCCCCGCCGACGTGCTCGCAGCTTTGGGTAACGGCAGTAACGATGCTGGTCTGATGGCTCTGAATAAGATGCTTACCAAAGTCGGTGCCCCTCGTGCTGAGAAGATTGACGGTCCGGGTGATGGCAAGAGTGACTCTATCCCCACCTCTATTGAGGGTAGACAGCCAGCACGGGTAGCCAAGGACGAGGCTTATGTGCCTACCGAATCAGTTCGCCGACTGGGTGGCGGGAACGTTAAAAAGGGTGCTAAGAAGTTGTACGACTTGATGTCCCGTGTTCGTAAAGCTGCTCACGGTACAACCAAACAGCAGCGCACTGTCAACCCTGACAGGATGGTACGTGCCTAATGGAAATGTCTCTCGTCTACCCCGGGCAGGTCAGCTACGTGCTCCCTGCCCTTTTACCCTATCTACAGAAGTCAGAAGCGTGGACTCGTGGCAGGGCAAAGGTAGACGACATAATTCGGTTCATACTAAATGGCCAAATGTATTTGTTTGTTGCACACGAAGGCAATACAATCTATGGGCACGTTATAGTAGAAACGAAACAATACCCGCAGTGCAAAATGCTGACAGTTCAGTATTGCGCGGGCGAACCTAACCACATGGAACATGTGGAAGATGAAATGTTTGGGATATTAGAGCGCTTTGCCAAGGATGCGGGTTGTTCTGGTATCGAATTCGTCGGACGCCCCGGTTGGCGGATGACTGCTAAGAAACACGGTTTTGAGGTACAAGAAGTTGTGTACCAGAAATTCTTAGGGGAATAGTTATGTCCAGTGGTGGTGGTGGTGGCGGTCAACCTGCGAATACAAGTCAAACACAAACGGTAGAGTTACCAGAGTGGGCTAGGGAATATGCTAAAGAGGCCTTAGCTAAAACCCAAGTTCTTACAGACGAACCGTATAAACCATACGAAGGCGAGCGGATTGCTGGGTTTGATCCTGCCCAAACACAGACCCAGCAAAAAATAATGGATATGGACGTAGCGCCCCAAATGGGGGTGGCTAGTGGAGTAACTGGTGCGGCGGGCTTAGCTTCTCTTGGCGCTGGTGCTCAGTATGGTCAAATGGCTACTACGCCCGGTGCCATGCAGGCGTATATGTCTCCGTATATGCAGGGTGTTGTTGATATTCAGCAGCGCGAAGCGCAGAGACAAGCGGACATTGCTCGAACCCAGCGCGGCTCTCAAGCTGTGCGTGCCGGAGCGTTTGGTGGTACAAGGGCGCAATTTGCCGATATTGAAGCCAATCGAAACCTGCAACAACAGTTGGGTGACATTCAAGGCCGTGGTCTACAGTCGGCGTTTGAACAAGCTCGTCAAGCTCAACAGTTTCAAGCTGAGTTGGGCCTTCGTGGCGCAGGTCAAGCAGCTCAAGCTGGTCAAGTTTTAGGTCAACTCGGGGCTACGCAGTTTGGTCAAGAGAAAGATATTATTCAAGCACAACTTGGTGTTGGCGAGCAGAAGCGTGCTATGGATCAGGCTAAACTTGATCTTGGCTACCAAGACTTTTTGCGTCAACAACAGTATCCGTACCAGCAGCTTGGCTTCATGGCTGACATGGTTCGTGGTATCCCCGTTGGTCAAACTGCTACAAGTATCTATTCTCAACCGGGCCCTGATCCATACTCACAAGCTGCTGGTGTTGCTGGTATGGGCTATTACGCGTCTAAACTTTTTGGCGGTAAAGAAGGTGGTTTGGTCCCCAGCTATGCCGCAGGTGGTGGTATCTCTGGCTTAAACCCTGTCGAGCGCGACGCTGCACTCGGCGGTATGGGCGACCAACAAATGCAGGGTTTGATGGGTCTTGCTGATATTTCTCAGCTCGCCAAACTCCAAGTAGCAGAGAAGCTGCAACAAAACGCACAACTTCGTCAAGCTGCTCAAATGGCGCAAGCCGGTCAACAGCCGCAACCACAAACCTCTGTGGCGCAAGAAGCCCTGATGGAGATGGGTCTCGGTGGTTTAGACGTGCCAGAAGATATGGTTTCTGCCGCAGGTGGTGGGATTATTGGGTACGAAGAGGGGGGCATCCCCGAAAGCGGCACTGTGCTGACTGAAGCAGAACGTGAAAGGTTGAAAAAGAAATACCCTTCCGAAAATAAACCGCTTACGCAAGAAGATATGGACGAAGCCGCTTTGAAAAGAGCGGAGGTAGATGGTAATGCACCGGGGGTAGACTACGGTCGCCCAGCTTACACACCGGGCGCTGCTCCTGCGTTTGTTTCTCCTTACACCGCTGAAGGATACATGAGCATGCTGGAAAAGGCTCAGGCCCCCGGCTTGGCTCAAGTGGAGCAAGCGTATGCGGAAGAAAAAGCCGCTAAAGAGGCGTTTATAGATTCAGCTAAAGAAGCAGAAGCGCAGCGTCTGAAGGATGTAGAAGCGGCTGGTGAGTACGGCGTAGCCCAAGAAAAACGTGCTAAAGAGCGTTTGGAGGGCATCAAGGGCCGTAAAGATGATGCGAAACTGTCTTTTATCCGTGACGTTAGCACTACGCTTCTTACTTCGCCGACTAGCAACTTCCTGAGCGATTTGGGTGTAGCTGTTGGTAAGGGCGGTAAAGCGTACGACGCAAAAATTGAACAGATTGATATTGCCAAAGAGAAGCTGCAGGACTCTATTGATACCATCATGGAGCAGCGTCGTGGTGAGAAAATCACCAATGCTAGAGACAGACGTAACGCTATTTCTGCTTTGGCTAAAGCCGAAAACGACCTAGCTAACATACTTGCTGGTAAGAAGACGAAGTTTGGTGAGCTTAGCATTGCGGACGCTAAGGCTGCGGTTAACGCGGCTACATCTACCGCTATGACCATTGCCACACGTCAACATGCCACTGCGTTGTCTACATTCGAGCAACAGCAAGCCGCTGCGCGAGAGGCTGCAAAACCAGAGAGCCGCGATGCAATGCAGGCTCGTATTACTACCATGCTGGCTAGCTCTGATCCGGCTGTTCGGGCACAAGGTCGTAGACTGCGAGATCAGGCTGCTAAAGTAACCGAAGCGTTTACATACAAAACGCCCCCGGGCCAAGTTACTCCAGCAGTTGATTTCGCCGCTCGCCAAGACATAGTTGAACAGGTATATAAGGAAGCGCAGGAACGCGCTAGCAAATTTGGTATGTCGCTGGAAAAACTTAACCCGACAGATAGAGCCGCTGCAATACAAGATGAAATTGATAGACGGTACGGAGCTGTAATAAATCGTCGTGCTAGCGCTGGTGCTGGCGGCGGTGCTTCTACTGCCACTCCTACTGGCGGCGGTGCAGTAGACCCCAATAACCCACTGTTGAATCCAGCACGATAATCGAGGGTACAAATGGCGGATTTAGCCTCAATCCTAAGAGACCCCAACTTCTTAAATGCAAACGAGGCTACTAAAGCAGCGATATTTGAGAAGTGGGCTCCACAAGACCCTAACTTTGCTAATGCGAATGAAGCTACGCAGGAAGCTATACGCAACAAATGGCTCTCTGGCCAGCCTACTCAGGTAGCGCAACCTGCTGCTAAACCGGGCGAAGAAGCGCTACCTTCGCAAGAGCAAGCCGACAATGAGAGCTTCTGGCGTTCCGCGTTCGACGTGCCGTTGTTCTTCCAGCGCGGCGCGTTGATGATTGCAAAAGCTGGTGTCGATATGTTTGGCGCTGGTAGCGAAGCGGCGCAGTCTTTGGAAAAGGCAAACACTCACATAGCCGCTTTACTAAGCGCTCAAGCTAAACGCGATGAGGCTGAAGTCAGTCGTATTATGGACGACGCGAAGGACAAGGGTGTAGTTGACGCGGTCCTCTTGGGTCTTAGAGCGCTTGCCGTAGCTCCTATAGATTTGATGGCTCAAGCTCTTGGTACTGCTGTACCGGGTTTGGCTGCTTCTGCGCTTACTATAGCCACAGGCGGTGGCGCTTTGGCTGCTGGCCTTACGGTTGGTGCTGTTGGTCTTGGCACGGGTATGGGCCTTATTAAAGGTGAGGTGTACGACGCAGTTAAGGGAGCGCTAGAGGAAAAAGGTGTATCTAAAGAAGAAGCTGCTGCGAGAGCCGAAGCCGCTCAAAACTACACCGGCGAAAACTTAGACTTAATTGCTGCCGGTGGTGGTATTAACGCACTTGCAGAAATTACGGGTCTT
>Ga0222719_10003688_pt1 | contig 13558 bp, 3 predicted proteins | sample C33_34DmetaG_FD_165039 | JGI IMG/M metagenome (GOLD analysis project Ga0222719, IMG submission 165039) | Estuarine water microbial communities from San Francisco Bay, California, United States - C33_34D | ecosystem: Environmental > Aquatic > Marine > Unclassified | place: USA: California...
ATCAGTATAGATCGCCTGAGACACTTAAAACTAACTACAGTAGAAGATGGAGAGGTATTAAAGGTCTGACCTACGGACCATTTAATGTTAATCAGTTTGGCTTTGACTTCTTTAATCCTCAACTTGACACGCCGCTTATCGACTGCTTAATTGATTTTAGTCAGAGTAGCGACAATGAAGATATTTATCACTCCAGAGCAACTCCAATATCTACACCGATTTCATTAGATCTCAGTTCGGCACCACTAGAGCATTATCAGAATATAGGTCTTAGATTTAAAAATGAGTCCATGTTCTCTACTTTGCTCCCTAGTTATAGTAGCGATTACATGACCGCAGACTGGACTGCGTTATCCAACGGCGTTTCTAACTTTCAAAACCATGAATTATATGGTCAAATATTTGATGGTTATGATAATGTTGTTAGACTTGGTAAATCAAATAGTCTTAGGTTTAACGACGTAGACGCTTCTAGCGGTATCGTACTTTATTCTAGATTCATACCAGATGCTAACGTGTTAGCTTCTGACTTTGAGTTCAGCAGAATAATGTCTGTAGACCAAGGGCCAAGCGATATATCTTTACAGGTTGGATTTCTAGATGGTTATCTGTTTGCTTCTGGGGTAAACGATTCTGGTCCCAATCGTCTAATATCAGACACCTTACCTTATAGCGGTTATCAATATCCACTTTCTGTTCTTGTTACGTACAATGAAAAGTATGACCAAAAATTAAGACTGTATACGGACAACGAACTACATAAGGGTGAGTTTATCAACCTTAGAGCTGAAAGCGATGAAATAGAACTTACCAACTTGATAAAGGGTATTAGCTTTGGCGAACTTGGCGATAGCTTAGGGTTACCAATGTTAATGGCCGAAATTGGATACACAACCCCTTTCACTGGTAGTGGCTCGCACATCGTATCTTCTAATCCAGATAGAAATCTTAAAGAAATAACGGCTACAGAGTTCTTTGAAAACCAGAGGATGAAATTCTTTGACCCAGAAGAATCTTACGAAAATGATACATATAAATTATGGGATTATATAAACGAGGACAGCTATCACGACTGGGCTATTGGCGCATTTAGAAGTCCAGCATTTAGCGCTGCTTTTGACGGGCTAACCAAAAGAACTAATAGAGATTTAATTTTATTCCAATTAAAGAACGATGGCGTTCCATATGTAAATAGAACAGATCTAACGCTTCCTGCGAATGTTGACAGTGGAGTTTCATACCATTCGCAAATTGAGAACGATTTTGTTAGATTCCACCTTTCTGATGCTTCAGATAATTTCTACGCAGTTTATCCAAGAATAAGAAAAAATCTCCCTCGTGGGTATGGATTTGCAGAAAGGGCGCTCGTCGTAGAAACTATACTCACAAACGAAACAAGCGGTAATATTACGTGGGATAGATGCACAACTGGCCCTAAACTTATTGTTAGCCTTTACACCAAAAATCAAGAGCCATACTGGAATCCAGAAAATTATGGTTTGATTAATAGAAGTATACATTACATTGAACATTGCCCTAGTTCAATTATAAAGATAGAAAGTACATTTAATTATAAAGATTTGTGTGACGATTCTGAGAAATGGGCTTTCTTCCCGCCAGAGCAGACTGTAAAAGAATTTGGCGAAAGACTTTTCTCTGATGATATTGATGACATGTTTTTGCAGTATGACATAGTTTATCCATCTTCTGATGGTTACATGTCTAAGTTACAAATACATACCGCTCATGTTAAAGCAGAAGACGCTTTTATTGCACCGACTCCTTCTAGTGGTTTACTTAATTTTTACACAAGCGGTGTACTTGGTGTAGAAAGCGGTGTTGTAAACTTATTTATGGATGCTGTATCTGGAACGGTTAGAGAATCTGGATTCCCACTATTTGTAAGCGGGCAGATAGCACTACCTTATGACGACCAAGTAAATCTTTTTACATCTGGCAATATAAGGATAGCTGAAAGTTTACCGTTGATATACAGAGGTTCTGGTGTAGCTAGCGGGACATTGCCACTTTATACTACGGGTGCCGTTTATGTAAAAGAAAGTGGCGATCTAGGATTATTCACACACGGCAAGGCTATAGTAAACAGTGAAATTCTAAGAGATAGTCTTGGAAATCCGATAAGTGGACCTCTGGGTATGGGCATGACTGTTGCTAATATACCGCGAGTTGGAGAAAACGCAAATGGTACTGTAACTTTAAATATTTTGAGTCCAGTCAGTCAAGACCTTGCAGTTGGTTCGGTAGACTACAACGGGATGATTTATGGCGCCGGTAGTTTCTGGAATTTAATTAGATCAGATTATTTTAGCTTAACTGTCTTTAATGACCATCTAGCTGGTAACACAAGCGCATCTCCATTTAATAATTCTATAAATCTATTCTCCGCTGGGAAAGCTAATTTAGCTAGTAACTTTAGAAACACTGACATGCCTCTGTTTATAGACGGTAGTCAAATAAGATTTACAAATAAGCAGTTACCGCTATTTTTACAAGCAAGAGATGTCACGCCAGGAGATACATCCGGCATACTGCCGCTAACCGTGTATAATGTTCATGGAGACATTCCTAGTCTTGGTGGAGGATTTAATTGGGATGGTTATGATTATGGTGTTCCTATCGAGGCTAGAGATAATCGTTATTCTAGACTTAGCTTGGACAACGAAATAAGAGGGGTTAACACTGTGGGATATGGAGTATGTGAAGATGAGTGATAGAAACGCAAAAGACGCAGCTTTAATAACAGACGACGTAATTTGGAGACCAGAGGTCTGCGTTGACGCCGGTATATTTAGAGCGTTTGCTACATACACTAATCCAGATGTTCAAAAAGCATTTAACGAATTACCGGGAAGTTATTCTGGTAATTATTATGAAATAAGAAAATATAATAAATTGGTTCCTGGTGGTTCTTATTTCGTTACTATGGCGATTGAAACTGGCAACACCGAAGGTATTCCTCAACCTAGAGACTGGGAGGAATGGGAATACGGTATATGTGGACCAGGAACTATCGGTGATCAAAACCAACAAACACTTAACTTTTCTGGTGTTAAACTAATCAGTGATTTTGATTCAGATGAGATATTAATAGAAACGAGTAGAAATGAAGCTGCTCAGTACGGTAAATCTGTTTCTATTACAGAAAACTTAATGGCCGTTGGCGCCCCTAGATTAACAATTTATGATGAGTATGATAATGAAATTCCCAGTGGCGGTGCTGTATTTTTATATAGAAGAAATGCAGATATTGCTGGCAGAAAAGCTAGCTGGGACTTGGATAAAAAGCTTGTACTTCCAAGTGGATTCATTAGAGATTTTGTAGCTTCTACTCCAGGAGCGGCTATCAAATATCCACAAAATGGTGAAACTCAATTCTCTATTCCTTTCCAACAGTGGGAGATTGGTCAAGAAGGTCGCGAGTTTGGTCATAGCGTTGCCCTTTCTGCTAGTGGCGATAAAGAAACTGTTGTTGTTGGTGCGCCACACGCAGCTTGGAGTAGACAGTTTGCTGACTTAAACATCTCTGGTATACCAGTTTGTATGGCTGTGTTCTCAGATCAATTTAAAGCTTTAGAAAATAATATAAATAGAGTCGCCAATGAAGCTAGGGTATTTGACGTTCTTTATACTTATTTTGCTGAACGCTGGAATTTACCAGAATTTGATTTCAATCCAAGATTAGATATTAAAATATTGATATTTTTACCAGTGTCTCCTGTCGCAGACAAGACGAATTATTTTGTAAGACAAGATTTTGTAAAATATGCGTACATTGATAAGCTTAGTAATAATCAGTATGACGGCGTTACCGTCACTGTAGACAGTATAGCAGACCAAATCAAAGCGGAGTTCCTAAAAGCCTTCCCGTTAGCAAATCTTCCACATAGCGGTTTACCTCCAATCCTTGGTATATTTTCTGATAATTCATTTTCAACAGACCAAGGTAGAGACATAGATCCATCTATAGAAAAGTTTATTGATTTTTATAAAGCTCATGTTTACACAAGCGGCGTTATAGATCCTGAAACTTCTTATCCAAGTAGCGGATATGTAAATAGAACCACGGGCGCTGCACAAAACTGGGCTGTAGATACTGTAAGGCTGTTGCGTGAAACGCTTGACAGCGGAAATCTTATCGAGCAAGACGCTATGAGATACATAGCAAGTGGATTTAGCAGCAACGCTAATCCAGCGCTAGGGACATTTCAAATAGCGCCACCCTCTGGTGGTAAGGTTTATATTTTCGATAAAGAAGAGAATGATATAAATTTAGTTCAGGAAATAAAAACATTTTACAGAAGACCATCTACAATTTTGATTGATGATGATGAACTGTATGATGATTTAATGAACTTAGATTATGGAAAAGATTATCATGATAGATTTGGTCACGCTGTTGACATCAGTAAAGATGGTAAGATAGTAGCTATTGGTTCGCCGTTTACTCCAAGACCCTGCGAAGTCTTTGAGAGGGTAGATAGCGAAAATGAAAGAATGTATTCTAAAATTAGAGACTGGTTTGTTCATGCTAGTGGTCGTCATGACTATAACGGTCTTGATAATTCTAGATTAGACTTTTCTACAAACATACAAAGGTACGATGAGTTACTAGCTGATTCTGGACAAACTGTTGCTCAGAAACAATCCTACTTAGAATTAAATCCTTCCGATAAATTTTTCTATAGAACAGATTCAAGTTTTTGGGGATCTACTAATACTATTGAGTTATATAAAAAAATATATGACTATAAATATACAGACATACCTTACACCGGAACGTGGGGATTTTTACCTGCCCAATTTGCCCCTACTTCTAGACTTGGATACAGCTGTGCAGTCAGTGACACTGGAAATATTGTTGCTTTTGGTGCGCCTACAGACTCATTCAATGAGTTTGATGACTTTAACGTTTGGTATGGCGGAACTACAGATTTAGGTTCTGGAAATAATCGTTGGATATCTACTACAAATGCTGGTGCGGTTAGACTATTTGAATCAAGAAAATTTTATCCTCACAGTGGCGTTGTTGAGTTTACAAGATTTGGAAATCTTGATCGTTCTTTAAACTTGGACGACCCGACCGCAAACTATGATAGAATGGATGTGTATTTTGGCGCAGACATAGCCGAAGAAATAAATACAAAGCCAAGATCATTCAGAAGAATGGGGTTTGAAGAAAAAAGAATTCCACAAGACGTTGGCGTTGCTTTTATTATCACTCCAGAAAGAGATGTAATATCACAAGCTGGTGGCGAAGAAATACTAGAAGGCATAAAAGAATGGCTTTCTCTTGGTGATAGAACTTTAGTATTGGTAGCTAATGACCCTAAATATGAAGACGGCGGCGCTTACGCTAAGTCTACAGATATTATTAATAATATTCTTGAAAAGCTTGATTCAAGAATGGTTGTTAAAGCTGCTAGAAATGAGCAAGAAGCCCTTCTAGATTGCACTGAAGAAGGTTCGTACAATGTAGTAGAAGCTTTTCAGCCAGAATATAATCATACAACTTTCAGTGATTATAGGTCTTTTATCAGTACGGACAACATTTATGCTATGGGCGTTGCGGATATTAGGATGCGACTCCATAAGGATGAGATCTCTGTATTTAGCGGAAATGGCGTTCAGATGCCTTGTAATGACCCTGTTAGAATTTTAAATCCAGAACCAGAACTGTTCTTAAAAGAAGGTGGTGATCTTAGAGCGCAGTGGAATTCTATTTGTTCAAAGTGTGGTCCAAACGGATGTGTAGAATTTGAATATAAGACTAACTGGCCGATGTACTTTGACAATCCAAATCCAAGTCAAAGTTGCGATCAGTACCCCTTGGTTGGAAACTTAGATTCGCCATATCAAGACCCAAGACCTATCTTGACTGCGGCAGCTTTAACTCCAGACGTAGTAGTAGAAATTCCAGAAATAGTTATACCAGAAAAATGTACATCTGGAGAGATATTAAAACAGGTTTGTGTAGAAAATGGATTTCCAATCACTAGATTAAAAGAAAACCATATAGACCAGCTAGCGTTTAATATTTACGAACCTTTTGAGCCTATTAGCGGTCCCAGTGGATTGTTTAATTCTTATAACTTGGGCAACTCACAAAAAGGTGAATTTTTTAATCCAAGCGCTTTAAATTTTAGAAATCCGATTCTACAAGCTAAAGGTAAAAGTGAGACTAAAATAACTAAACTCAGAGACGCAATATTTGAAGTGTCTCCAGATAGTCCACTTCTTTGTCAGGAAACTCCAAGTTATGCGCCTCAAAGCAGCAGGGTTGTTATGATAGCTTCTACTAGGCCAGAAACCGCATTGAACCTTGGAGGAGAAACTGGAGCTAGCGCTGGTATAGCAGACGAAAACATTCCGTTTTATGCTCAAAACCTTGTAAAGAAAAACTGCGATAACCCTGCTACCATTTATTTAATTGGCGGCTGGACTGGTAGAGAGAGATTTGAGGACGTTATATCTGATTTTGAAGAAGCTGGCGGTGGTCATGAAGAAAGAACAAAGTCTGCACTTGCCGACCTTTTGATTCGCACAGGGCATACAGTTGTAGAAGGCGTTACGGACGTGGCAGAATATGTTAATGCTGATATTCTTTGGATTGCAGACCCGACCGGATTTGACGAACAGGGTGTCGCAGACCTTTCAAGCTGGCTAACACTTGAAGATAAAACCCTCGTTATTACATATAATATTCAGCCAACGCAATTTGAAGAGGATCAATTTGGAAACAGGAACGTTATTTCTAATGCTCATGATACAGTTGAAAATGTAATCAAGATTTGTAAAAAACTTGGTTTAGATATGATCCCTGCGCACTATACTAACCCAGCTGGCTCTACTGAATATTTTATTCACAGCAGTTTCGATGAAGCTCCGCAAATTATTAATTATGAATATGATATGGTTAGTGGCTGTGAGCTTGGTAACTGGCGTGGAACTTCTCGCGAAGATACGTTTATTGATTATTTAACTGTCTATAGAGATGACAAAGAGGCGCCCGGAAGAAGAACTGAATTTAATTTTATTCCAATTATTAATGCGCACCCAAGCGGTCGTGTTATAAATTACTCTGGGAAGATTGAAAGAAGAGAACCTAGATTTAGAGAAGACACAAGATTTACTATAAATACAAATTCATTTATAACTTTTCCGGTTGTTGACAGTTCTGGTTATAAGGTGTTTATTAATTACGTATCTGAAACCGATGATGATAAAATTGATACAGGATTTGCCATATCTGACAACAGTACTGCGGACGGCAGTTTTGCGTTTGGTGAATTAAAGAAAACGGAATTAGGGAAGGTTGCTCAACAATCTTTCACAATTGAACCAGGAACAGACGCTAGTGAAATCACCGTTGCTTTTAATGCTAGCTCTACAGAACTTTTCACTGGAACCGATGTGTTTGAAGAGCCAAGATCGGTTAGAATTGTTTCTATATCTGGATGCCCAATACCTTATGAAACTATTATAGTAAATAGGCAAACGTGTAAGTGGGTTCATGATAGATGGGAAGTAACTTGCGAGCCGGGCATAACTATACCAGCAAGCTCTATCATAATACCAGGAACTCTTGAGCCAATATCCACCAGTCGTAAAAACTATGTTAAACCAGGTCTTGTGGATTGTGATAATATTACCACAGACACATTAATTGAAGATGGTCCAGTTATAGCTGCTGAAGAATTAGAAAACTTTTCATCATTCAGCTCTGGAAAGAGAAGATCTAGAATTGTTGTTATAACTGACCCAACTATCGTTCAGGGTAGATGCACGCATTACAGAGACAACGCCGTTGGGGACAACCAAAAGTTTATTAGAAGTCTCTATCTGCCTAGCCCTCAAGAATATATTGAAGAAAGAAATTTTGAAAATGTAGAATATTATGACACTGGAACCAAATTTGAATATGTACAAAAAGTTAGAAGCCCAGAAGCTGGAAGCCCAGCTAAATACTACTCCTTATTGAATGAGTACGGATTAACAAAGAGATTTGGCGAGCCGTCATTATCGCCGGTTGCTGGCAACCAAACGTTATACAGAAGCGATGAAGATAGTTTTGCGCCAGCAAATGTGTACAGGAAAAAGAATCCAAAATGGGATGAAATTGATCCAGAGACAGATAAATTTATAGACATGATAGAAGCGGATTACGGCATCTATCCACGATTTAGTGGTGTATTCCAAGGTTATGGCCCTTTAACTAATGCTCAAAAAGATGAAGCCGGTGTACCAAGATTTAAAATGGTGGACGGAAAATTAGTAGAAATAAATTTAGACTACTATCCTCAAGACCAAGATATACGAGGTGGTATTAGTGTTCTACAAAAACTAACAGGTAGAGATTATCTAGATTATATTGACACATTCTCTGGATTTCCAGGCGACCTATTCGGCTACTCCATAGACCTCAGTAATGATAAACTTATCGTTGGAACACCATTCAATGGATTTGCGCCAAATAAGGTTTGGGACTGGACAGATGTTTCTGGCGATCCAAACGCCTTGACTTGGAAGTTGAGTGAGTACGGTGGTGCTGGCGCTGCGTTTTTCTTCCAAAGGACTGGCAATGGCGTAAACGCAAAATCTCAATTCCTTCCTTTTGAGTATAAAGATAAGCTAAAACCTGAGAGTGCTAACGTTGGCGTTAGCGGTGGCTTGACAGCTATAAATATACAGCAACAAAAGAATATTGGAACAGAAAGACATCAAGATCATACAGACGAAGACTTTAGACAAACCGACCAGTTTGGAAGGTCTGTAGCAGTCGCTTCTGATATGTTTGCTATTGGTGCGCCAAATCACGACTGGATAACTGAGCATTATCATGTTTACGACGGTGAATCAGCTTTCCTGAGAAAAGAGTTTACAGCAGAGTTTGATATACCTGCTCATAATCATCCAGAGTCTAGTGGTAATCCTGTATTAAACGACGGTGCTGTTTATACGTACAGAGACGATTTAGTGGATTTTGGGGGTAGAAGAAAAGAAGTTGTATTTGCTGAAAAATTAAATAAACAAAGATATAAAGGTAGATTTGCATCTAGCACGCTTGACCCTTTAGGTACTGAAAATGACAAATTTGGCGCGTCCGTAGCTATACACAGGTCTTTCCGTGGTGATAGCGATTACACCCTTGTTGGAGGGGCGATTAATCATGATTACCCAACTAGTGGAAATCATACTACCGGATTCTTAAAAAATGCTGGCGCAGCGTTTACTTTTGACGCCATGTTAAGAGAGCAACCAGCTGTCATTCCGACAGAGGGCGGTTATATATATGCTAGAACGTTTGGTCCAGAAAACTCAGATGTAGTATCTATAACCGTAGAACAACCAGTTTCTGGTAAACCCGTTACACATAAGGTTTCTGGCGTAGTCTTCGCCAACAGATTTGGAGAAATATACCTTGAAGGCTCTGGTTTCGATCCTGCAACCAAAGGGTTTACAGCTCATAGACCATACGTTAAATATGTCGCCGGAACACCAATTAACGGAACGTTCATTAATAATAGTGTAAACCTTGTTATGGAAGGTGTTTCTAGATCTGGTCAAGAAACTTTGCCTCTCTTTGTAAAGGATACAAACGGTGGATATGTGTATAATAAAGTAGAATTATACACTTCTGGCAATATAGATTATGCCAGTGGAGATTTTAACCTATATGTTTCTGGGGATAGGTTCTTCAATAACGATCAATTGAACCTATTTGTATCTGGAGTTACAGAGGTAAATACCGCTTCATTAAATTTAGGAATAAGAGGTAAATAATGCCGATTAGAATAAGATACAAAAACGACCCAACCCAAGAATGTACGATAAGACCAACTCCGTTTGTGTCTATAGGTACAAATATCTTGAAAAATGCCGCTGGAGATCCGTTTGGTGTTAATTATTCAATCACTTTAAATGGCACTATCTTAGCAGATGAAGGCTCTCCTTACACTGTAGATAATGTATCCGCCTTGGGAGATGCATTTGGGGCTAGATTACCTTTTGGCGCTGGCTTAAATGCCGACAGAGCAGAAGACCCTAATGCGGTTGGTCCGTATAAAAAGTTTGATAGCAACGTTAGCCATCAATCTACAAACTTCCCGAACGACGGAATGGTAAACAATAGACCACCAGAACAGTATGTTCATCTTAGAGATAGAGCTTCTGCTATTCTATCTAAACAAAGAGTGATTAGAGGTCTATTTGCGCAAGATGGGCAAAGGTTAGAAATCTCTGACATTGATGGAGACCAACCTATCATAGTCTGCTACCCTAGAGTTCTTGATATAAATTTTGACGAAGGTATATATATAAATACTTGTACGTATAGTATTACGCTTGAAGCTGATATGCTTTTATATCCCCAAGGTTTGGACGATGCGAATTTAACCCCAGACATAGAAGGGTTGTACGTTGTTGGTAAAGCAACAGAACTTGGCGTCGGTGAAACCAATACTGGCTTGACCGGTGCGCCTTCCGACACTGGAATATTTAGCGTTTACGATAACGAACAGGGCATTACTGAGAAAAAATTAATTGAACAGTTTAATGCTAGATTTATTAGCGATTACAACGAGAACTGGTCTTTAGAAGTAGATGAATCACAATCTGAAAGATATGATAAAAATACCGATCCCAATAAAGATATATTCTTACCTAATACTTACAGGATTAGTCATACAATAAGTGCTGTTGGCAAGAAGCACTATTTTGACCCTAATATTAATGTTGACTTATCTTCAGATCAATATTTAGATTCTGAAGGAAATCAAATTCAAGGAATGGGCGACGGGGTTATACCGGCTTGGATTCAAGCTAAAAAGTTTGTCCAAGAAAGACTTTCTTACGCAAACCCAAGTGGAACATACCCTAATGTATTCGGTCAAGTTGGTAAAGGTACTGTATCTCTAGTATCTCAGTACAGGGGTTATAATCACGTTGTAACCGAAACCGTTGACATGGCAGCAGGCTCTTATAGCGCAACAGAAACTTGGATTATGGCTAGCGGTAACGCTTTAGAGAATTGGTCCGCTTCTATCAACGAGTCTTTAAGCACCCCTTATGTTAGCGTTTCGATTGACGGTACTGTTAAAGGTTTGCATGAGTACACACCAAAAGGATTTCACACCCAAGAAAGAGATAACCCAGATTCAGAAAATTATGGCGTTAAAACTGCTTTTGAAAATGCTCAAACTAAATATCACGAAGTTTCCAATGGTGGTAAATATGGATTTGCTTCCGATATTTACAAGCGCGCAAACAATTTGGTTTCCGTTGAGTTAAATACCACTCCAAATTCTATAACGTTGGGTACAAACGAATTTACCGGCGAGATTTCTTACAGTTTAGCATTTGACAATAGACCTACAAATATTATATCTGGAGTTTTAGCAGAACAAATAAATATTAATGATACATACCCAGGAGACGTATTTGCAGTTATACCAGTCATAGGTCGTCCAACTGGCCCTATCCTTCAGTATATTGGCGGTAGAACAGAATACAAAAGAGATGTTAGCATTAGTTTAACTATGGATTACACAAAAATACCATACGGTAAAACTAGAAATCCTTTGTTGCTAAAAAAGCCTAGCATAGTTGAGCCGACCGCAACTCAATTAGCCGATTTGCTCAAAGAATTAAGCCCAGCTAATGAGCCGGGAATCAGAAAATATTTTATAAATGCGCCGACAGAAAGCTGGAACCCAAAAGACGGAAATTATACCTTTAATATATCTTGGACCTACGAGCTGGATAAATGACAACGCCTAGTAATGATAAATTTTATGAATGGGGTTATCACAACCCTTATCCTTCCGAAGCAAGTCAGAATCCTGTTCTTCCCTTGACGGATGAGCAGAAGAAGATTTTTACAAGAATTCTTTCAACCGCCAATGGGGACGTTGAACTTAGCGGTCAAATGCTTCCGTCTGGAAGTGCGTTTCAAGATTACACTAAGTTTTATGGAATCTCAACAGTTAGTGGGGTTCATATTTCATCACCAGCTTTATTTCCTCATCCCGATGGAGAGGGAGATCCAATAGAGCGCGGTCAATATTATTGGTCTAGTGGAAATTATTATGTTTGGCCTAGCCCTGAAGGTGAAGATAGGTACAGCGCTTACTGGTGGGATGCTAGCGGTATTTATTTTACACCAAGCGTTTATCTGTCTGAAAATGCTAGTCAAAACAATTTATATTACGCATACCCTACAAGTAACCCTAGCATTGGCGGTTCTATATTTCTATTTGACGATTTGGATCAAGACGCTTATTGGAATCAAGGCGTCATAAAATACAATCAAGATAAAAAATATTTACTTTGGCTTGATGGTAAAAATGTTCACCAATTGGGCGTGTTTAATTATGGAAAACAATTAATCAAAACTGTTCTTATTCCAGTTGGGTACAATAAAAAGAAACGTAAAAGAGTATATAAAGAAGATGAAAGAAAGTATTATTACAGCCATTTTTCCAGCGCTACTCATAACATTGTAGATAAGGGTTTTGAAGATTTTCAAATATTTTATACCTACATTCACTACGTGCCAAGGATAAAATCCGCAACAAGTGTAACTCACGAAAACCCAGTGGATGTTAAAAGAAGACCAAATCTTCTAAACGAAATTCCTTTTATTTCAAACGCAAAAACCGTGTATTTATATAGTGTATACGGCGCAGGAAAGTTTAAAGATTTGCAGTCAGAAAACTGGACTTCTGTAAATTATTGGGATAGTGAATTTTCTCCAAAAGGGGTGCCTAGCGATTTTCATGGGATTTTAAAATCGCCAACGCCACCGTTTCCGGCTGCGGAAAGAACTGGGGAAGAATCTGAAGAAGAAGAGTACAATTCAAAAGAAAAGCTGCAACAAAAATTCGAGGCAGTTAGTGGACTATTAGGATTATAAGATGGCAAATGAATATCAATACAGTATAATTCCAAATACTGGAATAACCAAAGAAGATTTAGGTAATAAAAATTATCTAGACGGCCCAGTTTTACCACAGGGTAAAGACGGCTCACTGTCGGTTGGTGGTTGGACTGATAAAAATCGCGGCTTTTGGCAGCAAACTTTTCTAGGCGCTTCTATTAGAAGTTTTAATCTTAGCGCTGGCTTTGGTGATAGTAGCTCATCTTTATCTGTAGACCTTGTTAATGATGAATTTAATAAATCTGATGGTACATATTTAGGTTCTGGAGACGATGTTTATCATAACGGAAAAGAAGATAAATTTGAACCCCCTGTTGTTGGTTCACCAGTATATTTTAAATTTGGTCAAAATCCCGCTACGGTAGAGCAAGCTTACAGAAAAACCTTTGATGACACGTATGGGTTTTATACCTTTGAGGACTATAATTTACCCATAACTAGCGGGTTGGGAATACAAGACCCAAATTACCCAGAAGATGTAAGAACTAAGTTAAACATACCCGACAAAGAATTCGCTTTTTACTCTGGAGCTGTAGCTGGAGACGGCGAACACGCAGATGTATTTGTAGATAGAACAAAATACTACGCTATGGACGAGAATAG